>Ga0209700_105771_pt1 | contig 20275 bp, 8 predicted proteins | sample SiratroredBW_FD_187528 | JGI IMG/M metagenome (GOLD analysis project Ga0209700, IMG submission 187528) | Root nodule microbial communities of legume samples collected from California, USA - Siratro red BW (SPAdes) (version 2) | ecosystem: Host-associated > Plants > Roots > Nodule | place: USA...
GAATTTTTTTTTTTTTTTTTTTTTTAATTTTTTTTTGGGGTTCAACTCTCTCCCTTCTTGAACGGTGAGATTGCAGAGTCTCTCTGGAAGAAGGAGGTGATTGTGTATATATATTAAACCCAGAATTTTCTTTAATCGGTTTGATTTTTCGCATGCTTATCGCTTTTGTGGGGTTAATTGTCTTTAAAGTAGTTGTTGTGGTTGTTGGTATTATTATTACTATTCTTAATTGATTTTTTAGGGGGTGGGGCAACATGTTTAAGGTAGTTCTGCATGTTTGTTTCTCTGTCTGGCCAGTTATCTTTTTGGGGTTTAAACTTATATGTGATGTGTTGATGGTATAGAGATATAAATATAAATAGTATAAATAAGAAATTTGATACGTTTTCCTTCCACAAGTTCGAGGGTAATAAGATGCAAATGTAACCGTAACTTTTGGTGAAATGTTTTCTTCTTCTTTCTTTCCGTTTTGTGAAAGTGAAATTTGTTTTCGCCACATTTATTTGTTGGGAATGATATAATGTGCCGCTGTTGGTTTTGATTTGTGGGGTGGTTAGTGATTTTTCTGAATTTTTATTCGTTTGTCGGTGTTCCTGTTTGCACTTTGACTAATTGCATGTCATTTGTTGTTCTGTCACGCATCAACAGATTAAATAGGAATGTGTTTCCTTCATGGTGTGTATCTTTTAAATGTCCATGTGAAAAGAAATAACCTTTTATAGTCGAGAGGGGCTACTTTTTCTCGTCATTCCCTTTGTGGTTTTGGAAGAGACTGAGTATTTTTCTTCTATTTCATTTTATTTTATCATGTTGCTGCAAATTTACTTTCAAATGGCTTAGTGGTTCATGTCTAAATTCTATTTCCTTGTTTTGTCTGAAGTATTTTAATGGTGCAATTTATGTTTGTGTTCCTAGTTAGAACAATGAATGTTTGGTCATTATGTGCCTAGTCTTATTGATACTTCTTGCAGTAACTTAACTGTTCAATTTGAAACTTACCTCCAGAATAGAGGATCATGGGTTGCTTTGGCTTCTGCAAAGGAGATGACAGTGTTGCAATTGCTGACAGAGGACCTTTCATGCAAAACACTCCCACTGGTAAGCCGCTATTTCCAGTCTTTTTCTCTTCTTTAAATTTTCTGTTTAGAATTGTATGTTACATTGAATTTCATACAAGTCATGGATTCGTTGTCATGATTTGAAAGGCAAGGGTTCATGCTTTGAGTATACTGTCTGTTCAAACTCTCATATGATACAACAGCTCTTTGAACTTGCTTCTCATTTGCATTTCAAGTGTTATATATTTAATTTTGTGCCATTCCCGAGTGACACCTTCTAAATTTGGATCTTCCAAAAATAGCATGTCCTAACTTTACATTTACGCTCTACTCAGTCTGTGGTTTAAGTGATTGTATTAATTGTATATTTGTACTTCCGTTTGCACTTCAATAAATCTGCTTTACTTTAGTACCACTTTTGTTTGGCTTTAATTCTGTTAGTACAATGCAGGGAACGCCAGTTATCATGGCAGACATAATCCAGTGGCTGCTCCTCGGCCAATAAATTTTCAACCTATTGCTGTCCCTTCCATTACAGTGGATGAATTGAAGTCTTTAACAGATAATTTTGGCTCAAAATCTTTCATTGGTGAGGGTGCATATGGGAAAGTATATCAAGCTACATTGAAAACTGGGCGTGCAGTGGTAATCAAAAAGCTAGATTCCAGTAATCAGCCAGAGCAAGAATTTCTTTCTCAGGTTCGGATCAATTGTAATTGTAAATTTTTCCAATGATAAAATTAGATTGTAAGACATCATTGCATCACATTCTACATAGCAGCAACTATGTTTTCATTCAGTACTTATGGCTCCCAACTTCTATAGGTCTCCATCGTATCAAGGCTACGGCATGAAAATGTTGTTGAGCTTGTTAACTATTCTGTTGATGGTCCTTTTCGTGCCCTTTCCTATGAGTATGCTCCTAAAGGATCCCTTCATGATATTCTACACGGTAAGCCATACTTGTACTGTATTATCCCTTATTTTCTGCATGTTATACAGATATATTCAAAGTTTCAAACTTTTAATTTAATTTTAAGATTAATTCTGGCTGATTATTTTTATGCAAACTTGTAACTTGTTTAGGAACTGTAATTTTGAAAACAATGCCATCCTTGTGAATGAAACTTAATGCCAAGGGAATTATACTGTCAAGCAGATGTTTTTATCCTCATGCTCACCCACTAGTCTTGTAACTTTTACTCATTGGATGAAACAGCATGAAAAGCTAGTAAAGTTTTTTTTTGCCTTTGACATTGAAGCTGCTTTATATTTTTATATACAATTTAATGATAACTGGTGGGTATAGGACGAAAAGGTGTCAAGGGTGCACAACCTGGTCCATTACTCTCATGGGCTCAGAGAGTTAAAATTGCTGTTGGAGCAGCCAGGGGACTTGAATATCTTCATGAAAAGGCAGAGGTTCACATCATCCATCGTTACATTAAGTCAAGTAACATACTTCTTTTTGACGACGATGTTGCAAAGATTGCTGATTTTGATTTGTCAAATCAAGCCCCTGATGCAGCAGCACGTCTTCATTCTACCCGTGTTCTAGGGACTTTTGGTTATCATGCTCCAGAGTAAGTTATTCCTACTTGTTTGAGTGCATGCTTACTTCTTCACATAATGTTAAAATAAAATAATTTCTGCTTTAGTTAGAAGATGGAAAAGTAGATCAGAAGAAGAACATGAAAATCATAATTGAGCAAACTTAAAACTGATCCGTGGACAGTGATGTAATGAACTTCAATCCACTTTACAGATAATTATTATTTGGCTTATGGTCTCTCTTTACTTTTTAAAATTATGGCTTTTAGAACTTATTGGGCTTGTTCTTTTCTTATGGCAGATATGCAATGACGGGACAACTCACTTCAAAAAGTGATGTTTATAGCTTTGGAGTTATACTGCTGGAACTCTTAACCGGGCGTAAACCGGTTGATCATACACTACCCCGAGGACAGCAAAGTCTTGTCACCTGGGTACCAATATTTACTTGTTTTGTGTTCTGTTAATATTACTGTTGTGTTTTCTTCCCCTTTCAAATTTGGATTTTGCACATTTTGTGATTCTTGTTCGATGGTTTTATCAGGCAACACCAAAGCTCAGTGAAGATAAGGTGAAGCAGTGTGTTGATGTTAGACTAAAGGGAGAGTACCCTTCAAAGTCCGTTGCAAAGGTAATTAGATTATATTCTTTGATATGGAATATTGTCTTTTAGTTAAACTGTGATATTCCAAAACACTTGCTTTTGCACATTTTTCTTGCAAACCTTTTATTCTATTCTCAACAAGCTTAAAAGAAATATATGCCACTTTGAACTTTTTTTCCATAACTATTTGATGATAGAAATATGTGAATGGTCTTTGATGTCATCTAAAATGTTGCTTTCATATTTTGCAAAAGATGGCTGCTGTTGCTGCGTTGTGTGTACAATATGAAGCTGAGTTTCGGCCAAACATGAGCATTATAGTGAAAGCTTTACAGCCTCTACTGAATACTCGTTCTACGCACTCAAAGGAATCACCAAACATGTAAATTCCAAAATCATTCATTCCTTCTTTCAGATTGCAGATTGCGTTGACCAATTGTCCTTGTGACAAGTGTCAGTGATTACTAGTTTTGAGGCATACAGTATTAAAGTACCACTTGTGTTATTATATTTGTGGCTCAACTAAATGATGCTATATAAATAGTGATGTAGGTGACAGGAGCCTATCATAGATGGCTAAGTTTATGGCTTTTTTATATTTTATTTTTATTTTTTGTTCGGATTTCCCTTTCTACAAGCCATGTAAAAGTGACTATATATTACTATATTCTTTTCATGGACAACACATGATATCTGGTTGAATTGTAATTTTTAACTTAGATTTCTTCTCTCAAACTAGAATCATCTTTAAGGTGTTTGACAGCATCAATGTGAACTGTGAATTTAATACGCCTTAGATTTACTTTTTAGATCATGTTCCTTTATATGGACTCGGAAAATGTTTTATAAAAAAATTCCGTTAAATTGGTCATAGGATTACCATAACTACGAATGATGATTTTTTTTTTTTGATAATTTTCGGTATATGTATCATTTGTTGTTTTATTAGTGATTTAACGCGGTTAGGTTGAAGGAAGTTTATAAATGAGAGAATGTTAAAAACAAATCATGGTAGAACAAAAAAAAAGTTATCAATTTTTTTTCCCTTTTATAACTCAAAATATCTCTTCTTTTTAATTCAATAAAACTAAATTTGTATTAAATGACCCCATTCTCTTATTCCATCAACGTTATTTTTCATTTAACCATAATCATCTTAATTATGAAATAATAAAATTATAAAAGATTAAGACATTCAGTTTTACTTATTCCTTAAATTAATAAAAAATTATGGATTTTAAGGAATCTATCTTTTGGATTACCTCCATAATTACATCATTGAAAACATTTGGTTTAATGTTTGAACAAAGTTTATCTTCTTAGAGTAAAGGTATATGTTCTTCTTTAGCAAAATGGAACCCAACTTAGATAAAAAATGATAAAACTTGTGATTCTGATTCAAATTCAATGCTACTTTATATTCTAATTCACTAGATTGTCCACTGGTACCTATTGAGTCCCACAATGCAATGGTGATGATTGAAAAATGGAAAAACGAAAAGAAATTATGAATTTAAAAAAAAAGAATAAATAAAAAAACATGAATCTCTTTAGAGACATTTTTGTTTATTCAATTTCCTGTGTTTCAATTGAACAATCTACGGTATTATAATCATTTCTCCATGTCCTGTTCTGTGATTCAAACAGAAGCTCTCACAATGACACGTGTGCTCCTAGTTAGAAAACAGGTTGCCTGCATTGCTGCCAGCCTCAATATTTTGTCATTCAAAATGCATATTAGAAGACTCTAACTTTGTTCACACTGAAAAGTCCATACCTAACTCCCCACAACAAGACAGGCATGAAAACTGATTCATAGTTTCACCTATCTCTAACAAAATCCACCTACTTATTTCAGTAGTTTCACATCAACTTAAAGTTTGATCCTTTTTATTGTTAATAAACCAAATCACTCTTACATGTCTACAAAAGTTAACAAATGGTTATCATAGTTTAGCGTAAGTTATAATTGACCTTAATCTAACCAAGCTAATGTAGGTAAACAAAACAAAAAGCCACTAAACAAAGAAATGGTAGAAGCAAACAGGTGAACCACTGGATTCAAAATAGTTCAGCTTTATGTAGTCTCTTTTGTTATTATAAAATGGTAAGTTCTGCCTTCATCAATTATCATCACATTGTTTTAGCTTGAAGACTTCTGATTAATTGCTGAGATGGCTGGTGTGATGAAGGAGCGTGAAGGGGCAGAGATAGTGTATGGTTCTGAAGAGTGTTATCGCCACTCCATAGAGCTCTTGGAAGAGTTGGGTTTTCCAAAGGGTGTTCTTCCCTTGCAAGACTTGGTGGAGTGTGGCAGAGTTAGAGAAACTGGGTTCGTGTGGATGAAACAGAAGGCCCCTTATGAGCATTTCTTTGAGGGAACCAACACGAGGGTGAGTTATGCTGCGGAGGTCACTGGCTATGTGGAGAAGTTTAGGATGAAGAAAATGACAGGCATTAAGAGCAAGCAGATGCTGCTATGGGTGCCAATATCTGAGATGAGCATTGAAGATCCTAAGGGGAAGAAGATACTCTTCAAGACCCCTGTGGGAATAGGAAAGTCCTTCCCTATCATCGCATTCATGACCCCAGAGGAAAAGGAAAAGCACCTGCTGTTGCAGGGCAAAGAGATTGAAGAGTGATTATTCATGAACTGATACATGATTCGAGTGAGATCTTCATTAATGAATAATGAGCAACTAGAGTATTTAAGAAAATTTTACTGCTTTAATTTCAATGCAATTTTTATACTACGAATGGTAGGAAATTATTGTTGGTATCAATAAGATAATTATTATAAAAATCATCAATTATTTTATATATAACTGTTTGTTTGTTATTAGATGACAGTGTAAAATTCCTTTATACTCCTGTTATAGATGCTATCTGTTTTCTTTAATTTTATTTTTGTTTACTGAAGAATTGAATGGTATGTTATGAGATGAACATCAAGTTACTCAATACCAGTGTTAGAATGCTGAATATGGAGACACTTGAGTAAGTTGTTGTTGGGCCTTTTATGGCTGACATACATATTAGTGGAGTCTAAGATGATATTTGAAACATGATTATTTTCCATTCATGACAAGGTATCTATCTGCTACGTCTGCATATATACACAAATGGAAAACAATACTCTTAATAACTCAAATCAGAGGGCCTACACCTTTCCAAGTTTAGCTGTTTGTGTAAATCAAAAGTTGGCACTGATACTCGTTAAATTATAGAAATTTGAAAAACTAATTAGGCCAACATGTTTGCTTTGTTGGGAGCACTAGATGGGGAAAGCGTTTCAATTTGTGTGAATGAATGTCATCTTGAATGTGAATTTCCATATTGAAAAGAAATGAACAAATTAAGCAATATAAGTGGAAAAGATCCATAAATACAATATTTTAGAGTTTTTGTATCGAATATGATTTGTTTTATTTTTTGTAATTTGATTGCTGTCAATAAATGAAAAAATGTGTTTTAAGTTGATTAATAATTCATTTAAAGATTAAAATATGATTCTTAAATTCTCTATAGTGTCTGATCTCATTAGGGAATCCAAACTCCAAAATAAATCATAAGGATAAAATAATTTGATGTCTTACTATATATTCTAATTTAGAATGCACACGCACTTTATTAACAATCTAAGGTTCTTATTTTACCATTTTTGTTATTGTTGCCACTTCCAAAATTATCTTTATTTTCATTATTATCACATTTAAACCTGATACATTGAATTTGTTAATAATACATCTAAAAGGTAGTATCGGTGAACCACCAGTTTCATATTACCGATTCATAAGAAATAATCATAGTGCTGTGAAGAAAACCAAAAATAAGCATTATTTGAGTTTCAATGTTTTGGGTGGGTATAGAAGTGGCTGCCACCACAATTAGTGGAGAGAGGCTACCATAAGCATGCTACCTTAATAATCAAGAAACTTCGTCACTGTAATTATAGACAATAACCACATCTTCTGTCTTTCACTCTTTGGTAGAATTTTCTGATAATCTTCTACACAAGGAAACATGAATTCCTTGTGATCCTAATGAGTGGTGAAACAAATAAAAAGACAAAGGGAAATGTATGAATAGCAATGATCTGTACACACTAGTGTAATGTAAGGGATCTTTTTAATCCCATATTAATACACAATAATCTACATTCTAACATCTATATCTGTGCTATAACAACAAACAGGTATACAAACCATCCCAAAGAAACTCATTCCTTTTCCATGTCTTTGCTGTCAAACTTGGCAGTTATCTCAGAAGCTCAAAAGAATGCAAAAAATTGCCCTTCAAGAGTGTCCCTTATCCTGGAATAGGCACTTTAGCTTTAAGATTCGTGGCTCTAATTCTTTTGGTTCCTTCTGCCATTGGACTTTGATTCTGGAGTGTCACTCTTCTCTGTATCAGAAATCTCCTTCTGGGCCTCCACTTCCATATTCCCTGTTTGACTCTTTCGGCGTCTTCGATCCTGTAATGTAACGCACTTCGTCAGAGAAACATACCATGTTTCTTAACAAAAAGAGTTTAATGGCTGTTGCAAAGGAGCGTGATGGAATGTTCTTGTTAAAAGAAGAAACAACTGCCACAAAAGTTGGAAAGTTCTTGTGATCTGATATCAAACCTCGCGGGGTATGGGATATTCCTCTGATTCGAGCATGCGGACAACTTGACTCATCTTTGGTCTTTTCTCAGAATCTGGATCAACACACCTCAAAGCAGTCAAAAGGGCACGTTTAAGGGCACTTGTTGAAGGCCTGGTCTCAATGTTAGGGTCTACCACCTCTTCTGCTCGCCTATTCCCAACCATCATCTTCAGCCAGTCAACTAAATTTACCTACAATAACCATCCAATGATCAGACACAGTGTTGAGGGAAGTTTGATAAGTCCTAAGTATGATAAGATAGTGTCATGAAAACAATGTAAAGTCACCAACTACTACATGAAAATTTATAATGTATGTCCTTCTTCACATTTTAAATTTAAGTGAAGATATGTACTAGTGAGAAGTTCCTTAATTCTTAACAATTAGACAAATATCCACATGCATATTAGAGTCTTGATTTCTTAAATTCTTTACAGGATCAGTGACACACCTCAGCTGCTGGTCGGCTATAATCCACTGGGTCCCTTCCGGTGATCGCTTCGAGGAGTAACACCCCAAAGCTATAAACATCACTCTTCTCATTTAGTAAGCCAGAATTGGCATATTCTGGAGCCACATATCTGAAAAATGCAATTGAAACACGAAAAAGAAGAACACAGTGGAAATTGGGTCAATTTTATAGAGCTTTTTCATAAATATTAAGGTAAAATGAAATGCTTGATATTCCATTTAATCTGGTGATCAGTGTGAGATTCAAGGATAAATTGCTGAGAAAATTTAACCTAAGAGATTAACTGTACAATTATCCATTTTGCACTATAAAATATACTAAAAAAAAGTAAAAAGAGCAATAGTCAGTGTCTTATAAAATGAAAATACCAAGAAAAAATACTACTGAATCATAAAGAAGTCCCTAATATGTAAGCATTAGAAAGACAACTTACCCAAAAGTACCCATTACTCGAGTTGTGATATGGCTTTTTCCAGCACCAAGTAACTTTGCCAGCCCAAAGTCAGATATTTTGGCATTGAAGTCATCATCAATTAGAATATTGCTTGATTTAATATCTCGATGTACAACTTTTGGCTCAATTGCCTCGTGCAAGTAAGATAGCCTGTGATACAATCATAAATCAGTAAAGGAAACTCACCAAAACCAAAGAAGGGCATAAAAAAAAGGGAAAAGTAAGACAGTGCTAAACAAGCATACGCTTTAGCTGTTCCAAGAAGAATTTTAATTCGAGCATCCCAAGTAAGAAAACCATACTGCCGCATGGCTCCATGAAGCCATTGCTCTAAATTGCCATTGTTAACATACTCATAAACCAACAACCTGAAATGAACAGGGAATTCACTAGGGGTCAATAATCCAAATGATAAAACAGTACCCAACTATGCAACTATAAATGAAACAATGGACACTATTTATTAATAAATTCTGTTGTAAAAGTTCTCAATATCATTGTTGCAGTTAACAGATTTACAAGATACTACAAAAATTATTTTGTAAACTATTTCAATCAAATGGCCAATCCATGATGACAGCAGACACAAACAGTTAAACACACATGCATGCACAATTGGTGACAAATGACAATTCATCTTTGCCGATTCCAAAAATAAATAGAATAAAACAATAGTGGATATCCGAATGTTTAACCGAAATATAATGACAAAACAATATGCTACCTGTGAGTCCCTTCAATGCAATAGCCCAAAAGTCTAACCAAATTCTTGTGTCGCACATGGCCAATAGCCTCAACTTCCACTCTAAATTCCTTTTCAGCTTGTCCTCTGCATGATGGGCACCAACAGTATTAGATTAAACTAACCCGAAGAAGACATGCTAATGAAAAATAAAACAAGAGATCAAAGACTAGATTGAAGCTGAAACTAAACGCAACAGCTGTGACATAATGCTTAAACAATTAAATGTCAAGACTTACAGATTATTGAGTAGCTTCTTGACAGCCACAGGGCTCCCATTGATTAACTGGCCTTGATAAACAACTCCATATCCACCTTCACCAATAACATTGTCTTTGGAAAACCTGTTTGTTGCAAGTTCTAGGTCCCTTAATGTGAACCAGTGTCCCCATCCAAGGTGAGAGAATTCAGGCAGACCAGACAAGGGAGATGGTGCAGTTATAGGATGTGAAGACGACCTGTAGGTAGAAACAGACTTGGCACCACTGTCTTCACCTGATTGAGAGCCACCGTCATCTTTCTTAAGATGAACAAATGAGCCCGATTGACTGCTATTTTCCCCATTCTTTGGTTGGATCAAAACCTTTTCAGAATCCCTGTCACTGAACCTGTCATACAGACTCATAAAAGCTCCATTCTGAGGATGATTATTGGATGAAACTTGATCAACTCTAATTTCCTTGATTTCATCTGAAACAGATAGCATATGGCTAAGGGGAAGCATGCCAGTGACTCTTCTGGATTTCTTTCGTGAAGTAAGACATATTGATACCACCACAAGAATGACTATAATGAACAACCCAACCAGTATCCCCATTAGTTCCCATGCTTTCAACCCAAATACAGAGGTTTCCTTGGACAGCCCCGAACTTAGATCAGATGCCATTCGCAGCTGCCAATATATACCTGCAGAAGTCAATGTTATATATAAGAAATCACTCCAATGCACGCAGCAAATCATGTTTCAAAATAAAGCACATTATTGGCAAATTCCTCGCACCATGCATACAACTATTTTGAGAAAGAGAATCTCAAATCCAGTCAAACCAAATTCCAGAAGGAAACTAAATTTTTTGATATCCTTCTCATGAGTAAAAGCAAAATAGAAAAGGGAATTCATTTGTTAAAAGAAACTCAGTTCCCCAATACAAGTGCAAATGGAAAGAAAACTAAATTGACCATGACAAACTGAGCATTCATATCCCAGAAAACCAAATCGAGAATCAACCATAGCTGTGAAATGCAACAAGTTGACTCAAAAGCTTTTAGACATCACAAATCTCAAGTGTATAAAATCGGTTTTATGTAGCACTCAATAACCAAATTAGAAAGAAAGACCAAAGCCTCGTTCAATTTGTACACATGAAAAATGAGGCAAACAAAACTTCAAATTATCGAACCAACCAAAAAACCAATGACCAAAACAACCCATTTGAGACCATCCCTTTGTTGTTACCTTCCAGCAACTTAGCAGAGATTCAAAGAGAAAAACACTGTTCACAACCAAAATCCTTCAGAAATTTTTCTGGAGCCTCTTTTCTGACCCCGAATCTACTTAAACGCTAGATCTCTTATGCAGTCAAAATCTGCTCCTGGATGTGAACCCGGTGGCAAATGCCCAGTCAAACCCCATTGTCAAAATATGATTTTGGTTTGTGGGATTCCTCAACTGTGCCAATGGGTCTGTATTTCCAATCTCAAAAATGAACCTTCTCAGAGGAGCAGCATTCCCCCCTTCTCACACAAACAGAAAGGAGAAGGTAAAGACAAGGCACCGACCCTCCTGTGTTGTGCAGTTGTAGGAGGGAATTGAAGAACACAAGAGACACATGAAATTGTGAGAAGAGGGAAATGGTGTGGTTGGGTTAATAACAAGGCATGGAATTATCAGTGGTAGGTGATAGGCAAGTGACATGGACTCACATTGCCATATGGTAAAAAATAAGCATCAAATTGGAAACTTTCTTTGCTGTTTCTTCAAATTTCTTCCCTCCCCCACATCCTCTCTCTCTCACATTCCCTCTGTGCGTATACCTTTCCCTTTCTAATTTCTATTTCCACTCCCTTTTTTTATTGTTTTTATTATTCCTAAGGTTTCTTCAGACGGTGACAGATAAACAGATGCTTCCATGGTACTATTTGACATTAAATACACAAGTGTGGAAAGCGAAAAACAAACAGTGGAGTGAAACTTTTTAGACACACTAGTAACATTGTTAATTATTGCAAAAATTACTGCTAATCATGATGTTAAAACTGATAAATTTATGACATTTAGACTAACTGTTGCAGTTAATTTATTTTACATTACAAGTTTTTAATATCTGTTTCTTTTTCTTTTCTTCTTTCATATAACAAGTCAAACGTCAATTTTAGAATATCACTGTTATTGCTACCAGTTTTACATTACAGAGGAAGAAATATTTGTAAAATCAGTGTGATCTTGAATACTGCATATTTGTAAAAAAATAAAAACAAAAAGTTGAAAATGTCAAATGAACAGACTTCACACCAAATAAGCCTAAAGTCATTTGTTTTTGCAAATTCCCATTTCCTTGAATTGCGTAAATCACTAAATTTCATTTGAATCTCTATATTTAATGAGACTTTGTTATCTCATTCAGTAGGCTGGATAGTCAAGGAAACAGACTGGACACCATACCACTTTTTCTCATACCTATAATGCCCCTATACCCTATTCTTCAAGTCCTTATCCTATGCATCCTAGTTGGGGAGGATCTAAATGTAATCTTCTCTTCTTACCATATGCACATTAAAACTTGGACAGTCTTCTCATCATCACCCTTATTCCAATCAATTCTAGTTTCCATATTCTGCTTTCTTCTTATTCCAAAAGAGTAGGGCAAAAATGAAGAAGAAAATGGAAAGATATAAAATTTAAGAGTCTGGTTTTTCCTACTGTAAAATTGTATACTTTCTAGTTACATAAACTATTTACTGATCTATATAGATAAACAACTCTGCACTTCATCATACTAAATTCAAACGCATATGTAACATAATTGGTTGGACTCCGTATGAGAAACTATATACAAATGGATAAACGTGCCGTTTTAGTTTATGAAAGTTCAAAGTGCTGTCATGTGAATTCTGATAATAGTTTATTATCATATCACTTTAATCTCTAAATTTAATGCTTACTATCACTTCGGTTTTTAAAAATGTGTTGATATCATGCATGTTTATTTCTCAGTCAACATACATTCTTAAGTCACAGTATTTTCTTTTAATAAACTTTTTAGATATTAAAGTAAGGACTAAACATGGTATATACACCTATATATATTTCTAATTAATCAATATAATGTTTACAACAGCATGATACCGATTGTACCAAACTGATAATCTCAGAAGGAGCAACTCTTTGATGAAGGAAGTACTACTGGTTCATACCTAACTAGGGATAAGGGTGTTGTCCAGTTTGATGTGAAAGAGATGGTGTAGAAGACAAAAAATGTTATAATGTGATGAGAAATATATGACAAATTTAACTTATTAAGGCTATACATTCCCTACTGTATGGAGCAATGATTGGTTTGGAAGGCTTAAGCTTATTGCATACATTCCATAATATATACAGATGACACATATAGGCCTGTTTCAGTGATTTTCTTTTGTGGTCCCATGCATGAAATCATATTTCTTTTGAGAAAATTATGATTCTGGTTTGGAAGCAGTGTGACACAGCTAGATCAATTCTTTCATATGCTCAGAGGTGCATTGCTTCACATTCCAGTTAAATGTAATTCTTTTATGGATTAGTGTTAGTGATTATAAAGTTATCATTCTATTTACAGAGAATGTCTTGTTATCAAGCTAAAAAAGAAGGAAAAAGGAATGACTTGTTATCATCATGCCCTCCATATTATACATGTAAGGTAATAAATAGTAAGTTAATTGTGGTGTGTTGTGCAAATATTTTAAAAATTAAATAAAAGTAAAAATGAAATAATTCAAATAAATTCGAAAGAGACAAGGCTTTTGAAACTAAGAAAATAATTGTAGGAACACATTGCTAAAGTCAAACATATTATCAATATTTGAAAGTTGATTCAAATTGTAAGATTTATTAAAATTTAACATGTTAAAAATAAAAGCATCTCCAATGATACATTACAATTTGAAATTCAAATAAAAATAACAAATAAAATACAATTTGTAAAGAGTAAAATTTAGTTAAATAGTCAATGTTAGGCAAGATATCAAATAACGTCTATCAATACTCTTATTTGACAACAAAGACTCGGATTTATAATAAAAAAATATATTTTTCCAGTAACTTTTGTTTATTATTATTTAATTATAAGAATTACATGACTCAAATATCAAGTATTGTGTAAAATACTAATAAGACTCCTTTCACTCAACTACTTAATATAATATTCCATTTAGTATGCATGCATGCTACTCATGTGTGTTTATACTTTCTTTCTTTATTTTTTACAATGTGAACCATATTTTACTTATTTGTACTATGAAGGACTTAAATCTTACCGATTTGAATTAAATTGTTCATCTAAAAAGACGCGTATTGTGCTTTAAATATAGGAACTGCAAAGCATAATTATTTATGTTATTTTATTTTCTTGAACAGATCTTGCAGTCAATGCCTCTTTTGAACACTGATTAATCATTGTGTTTTTTTCTCCATAATTTTGTTTTAAGTTTGATTTATATAGTTGGTGAATCGTGTGGTGCTTCTTTATTCAATTTAAATGGGCCCAGTGAAAAGAAAAGTTAGCAGAAACAAAAGTGATATATATATATATATATATATATACATACCATGTTAAAGCATAACTTTATTTTGATTTAATAAAGCTAGTGCCATGCTTAAGTATGGTTCATTGTGGTGTAAGCGTAACTAGGAAGAGTTCCAGCATGATTAATGTTTCTAGTTAGTGCAAGAATATTTTTTGCTTCTTCTTATGTTCCTTAATACAATTAAATTAATCTTCTGTTTCATTTGACAAAAAACCAGAATCTTATGCTACACATTTTAAACACACAACAAAAGGTGCATGTGAAACATTTTTCAGTTTATTAATTTATTCATATGGGAAACGTTCAATTTTTGGGTTCTCTTTAGTGGAACGTCTTTAGCCATTGATAAAATATAATGCAAGATTTTTCTTTGACCAGACAGACACATTATAAAAGTTGACAAAGGAGGGGTGTTTATGAACTAAGAAACATTTCATGTAATTGCATTTTTTTTTTGTAGATAGCTATGGAACATTGCTTAATTATTGTGTTTACTTGGATGCACGAAATATTGTTGACAGGGTGTACTCAGGTTTTGGATAATTGAAATTATAATCAACTTTATTTTGTAAACCCTAAACTCTAGAAATTATGTATGTGATAGTGAACATGTTCGTGCTCACCATTTTCTTTCATTCCCACAGTTTCTTTCTTCAAAAAGGGCACTGAGTAAAACTGGTATTTCTTCATGCAGTCAAATTGTTCTTTTAACTTCATAAAGTTTGAATTCAGCCTATGTATTTGCATTATATATTTAGGGGGGAATTTTTATCTATTACAATGATTTTATTAAATTTAAGTAAGAGTATTTTTTTCTAATTAATTTCTTCGAACTAATTGAAGTAAACACTAAACTAGCTTGATATATATAGGCTCCAACAATTTTTAATATAATCTTCAAATAAAAGATATTTGATTCTTGAAAAAATCTAAATGATTTTATTTTGATTTAATTGTATGATTAGTTCTACCTTATGCTAACGATTAGTTTCGCCATTGAGGATTGCATACGAATTCAGTGTCGTTCTGTTAAATATAAACAGTAAATTTTAAACATATATATATATATATATATATATATATATATATATATATATATATATATATCAAGGCGAAAACTACGAACAAATAAAATTGGATATGTGAAATCTCCTGTGACTTTACTATACATATATACTATGATCATAATAATCCAACAAAGGTTTTACAAAACCAAATTTGAATAATTTCATAAAAATATAACTTAAACTAATTATACGCAAATCTATGTATTCATGCACCGAGTATAATTATAATATATTTTCATACCATCAATAACAAAAAGATATAAAAAATAAGAATCGATATATTAATTGTATAAATAGTTAATTATATTTGAGTGTGTTTTAACATCTTTATTATTTATCAAACTGATTCTATTTAGGCAATTTTCATAAATTGTAAATCTACAAGACTTTAAGTAAAAATGCATATGATATAGAGTAATATAAAATATTTAGGAGAGATTTATATTAAGTATGTTTTAATATATAATTTGATTTTTTTATTTATAAGTGGTTGTAAAACCAACCATTAAGGCAGATTTATTTTAACTTAGAGTTCACATTTATAAACATTTTAATATCTAAGCAATAATTTTTTATAAACTTTTCATTACTAGTGTTTTAATTTATATGATTTAGACTATAGATTAGAATTTCTTTTTTATTTTGTTGTAATATACGTACTTATCATATACAAGCACAAATTAGTTTACATATTTCAACTGAATTTTATGCAAAATTTCTACCATAAACAATTGAATAACATCTCAATCCATATATTGAGTAATTGAACTAATTAATCAATTTGAAAATATTGTTTAAGCCTATAAAAGAATATGTAATAATATATTTTTGGAGTCTCCTTCTTCAAGTTGTGTGATGTCATGTGAGCAAGAGCTTGTATTCCTTTAACATCTTCCTAATGCTTAAAGTCATAATTTAAATTAAAACAAAGTTTGTTTTTGAATTTTTTATTCTTAAGTGTTGTTCATCTTTCATGGCAGAGGCCAGCTGGGATGAATCACAATGAAATCCTAATGCTTAAACTATTAGTGTTATTTTCTTAAGTAGAAAGAATTGTATCCTGACTAATTACTATAATTTTTAGTCTAATAATAAATGTTCAATCCAACATTAAGTACAATATATTACTTGAGCTATAACTCTCATCATTTGATTGATCAATACTCACATGTGTTAGTTAACAAAATAAATTAGAGATTTATTCAATTTATAAAACTCACTCAAAAACCTACTTTTATTCAAGACAACAATCCTAACAAGTATAAAATACTATTTTTTTACTTTAATAAAAAAAATCAATTTACATAAAATAGTTAATAATACTCAACTTAACGTTCTAAACCATCATGAATTATAAAAATATATATAAACTTCAAAATTCACCTTTCAAGTCAATATAACTATAACAAACATTTGAAATTGTTTAGAACATAAAAGTTCTTTCAAGACACAATTAATCAACAATTATAACATTAAAAACATCCTTCAATCACAATATATACATATGAACGGACAACATTTCATAAAAAATAATAATAAATTTCCTGTTCAATATGTAACTTCATACCATCCAACAAATACATAAATATCTATCATTCAATTATTTCATTTGTTTTATCCAATTTCTATTCTATTATAATTAACTTGATTAGTTTCTCATAAGACAATTTTCAACATCAAATCAACTTACTGTTTAACTGGAAAATCCAAATTATTAATCATGATTCAATCTAAATTCGTTTAATTTTTCTTTTGCAAATATTTTTATGTATATTTTTCTCGTATTTGACCCTTTTTGGTGTACTATTTTCATGCATTTTACCAGTCTTATGGAACATTTGTTATCATTGATTGATTTATTTATTTTTGATTGATTAATAACTGATCATTCGACTATTTGACACGTGTAATTTGGATGTAGAATCCAAATTGATATGAATAAAATGCATAAAATTGAAAATATGAGATAAAATATATCAAATTTTGAAAATATAAAGACAAATTTTGTAAAAAATGATAAATGATAAAAGTATGATAGAATTTGTTCTCATGTTCTTACTCTTAAACTTCAAAATCACTGTATCACTTGACTTATTTAGTTCATAAATAAAAAATTATCCACGTTAATCACTATTTCCTGCTGGTTGCACATTCAACCATATGTTTATTTGTTTCATATAATATTTTTTAATTATTTTAAACAAAGTAATTCACTTTTCAATTCCTAAAATATTTTTATAAGTTTTGGTGTTTTTTAACCAGAAAATTATTTTTTATTCAGAAGTTTAGGCAGATTTAGGATGGATTTTTATTATTAAAAATTAGGATGGATTTAGATAAAGAATTTATTAAATTTCAATTTCTTGTTTAGATGGAATATTTTAATTATCACTAAAATAATCAGATTATCATTCAGATATTTTTTGGAATTATTTTTTCCTTTATTCGTTTTTCCAATTAATATTAAGAAGCATTTTTCTTGAGTGACATTTGTTAAGGTTATATTTTGTTTATGATATTTATGATTATATCAGTTGACATTAGACCAAATATTCTACCCACTTTTGATAATAATTAGTATGAGTAACATTGATTGGAAATTATTTTCTTGCATATATATATATATATATATATATATATATATATAATAAATTTTATATGTTAATAAAAATGGACCAAAATCAATAAAAAAAATTAGGCCAACATAAATACGAGTGATAAAAGATTTGGAAAATTTTCAAATTTTTATTTTTTAAATAAACTTTGAAATTCTACAATTTTTAATAATCAATCTACTTTAATAAATGTTCAAAATTTTAATTTTTCAAAAACTTCTTATCCAAAGTACATAATTTGTTTTTCATAAACTATTTTAAATTATCTATATCTATAAAAAACAAATGATCTCTAAAAAATTTTCATCCTAACACATTATTAACCTTTAATCACTTTCCCAAAAGTTGGACATATATCATCATCTACGCCTCCATTGATTAACGTTTACAATTAAAAATAATTACAGTTAATATAAAACAAACACTAAATTCAATTTTTCACATTAAAAAAATCCATTTTAATGACTTTGGAAAAAGTTAAAAGCTTTAGAAGATATTCAGAAGAAGAAAAACATAAATTAGCTTTTGTGTGTGATTACATTTTTGGTAAAGCAAGCAAGGAGACAATGGTGGCAGCATAGCAGATAACGTAAACAAATGCAAAACCTCCTCTTCTACAGATAACGTAAATTCACATTAAATTCTATTCTTAGATTTTGTCAGAACACAACTTAGATACATTAACAACGTGAAATGTGTGGGAATTCACATTCTTTTTCACTCAAGGACAAAGAAAAATAAATAGAAGAGAAATACCCTTTTTGGTCACTAAACAAATTCACCTTTAAAGTTATATTCTTACCTTGTCTTCTTGACCCTCACAGAGTGTCCTCGTGTCCTAAATTTCTATTGCATAATCTCCATCGGGACCCTAAACCCTAAAGTAGTTAAGAAAGTTCCAAAACCAACACTACACATGCTTAACAAAAATAAAGTTTGTCTAAACAATTCAACATTTTTATTACCAACTACTAATATTTTATAACAACAAATCATGTTAAAACTATATGTAATCATTATAAATGAAAAAATATTCAAAAACTCAAACATGAAAGATGGATTAAGGTGACACGAAAATTGACTTATGTGTTAGATGGATATGAGGAAGATTTGATCCAAATAGAAAAGTCCCCATCAAGGGATTCTTGCAAATCATTTGTTCTAACGAGTCCATGAACAAGAATCTTTGGTAAGGAATGAGGAAGTTTTGTGTGATCTTTGTTTTATATTTTTTAAGAGTTTGAGTGGAAAGTAATGTAATTTTTTGTGTGAATTATTAAGAAATATAAGTTTAATTTAATCTTATAAACCGGTTTGTAAATGAAGTTTGCATTTATTTATAAATTATTGAAAAATTTCGTTTCTAGTTGATATGAAATCTTTAATATATCTCCTCACGTCGAGATTACTCAATTTGTGTGTGAGATTATATTATCTAAGAGTGGTTCGATAACAACCTGATAACGAGTGGTTCGATAACAACCTGATAACGAGTGGTCCAACAATATAAACCCTAAGTCAGCCGGTTATCATTTCTGTTTAATCTTTTCAGATATTTCTTTTGTCGAATTTTTTAGCAATATTGTGGTGAGTTTTGAAATTGATGATGTGAAGCATTAGGCTGGAAGTTGTGGCTGGTGGGATATCAGAATTAGGATGTGGCGTTGGCGTTTGAGACATGTCCACACATGGTTTTTAACTGTATTGTGAGCACACACGCAACATTCTGCATTCTGGTTTGGTGCTGCTGTTGCTTATGCATTGTGGTGTCAGTAGTTGAAACTCCTTTGTCCCTTCATCTTATGCTTATTATATAGTTAGCTTAGCTGGTTTTGTCACGATAGTTCCATTTTATATGTACTCATAATTATTATCAATATCATTGTTATTTGTAACTGTGACACCTTCGCCAAGATTCTTTTCAATAATTATTATGCAGAGAGGTTGGTTCTTGTTCAGGTTTATGCATAAATCCAATATTTCTACATACTTTAATTTGTCTTTATTTTTTAATAAATGTGTTCTGCAGAGGATAGAAAGTGCTTGTCATGAATCATGATGCTGACTTCAACCCCCTCCTACCTAAAATTGGCAATTTTCTGATTGGAAGTATCTTGGAAGTTCAGTAAAATTGCTAATCGTCCCATCCAATTCTTCATTTTCTGCCTCTTTCTTGGCTTCTAAAGCTTCAAACAAAAATTTTAAATATTAGATCATGTTTCTCACATAAGAAGTTTTCAAACTGTCATATATATATATATATATATATATATATATA
>Ga0209700_105772_pt1 | contig 20266 bp, 12 predicted proteins | sample SiratroredBW_FD_187528 | JGI IMG/M metagenome (GOLD analysis project Ga0209700, IMG submission 187528) | Root nodule microbial communities of legume samples collected from California, USA - Siratro red BW (SPAdes) (version 2) | ecosystem: Host-associated > Plants > Roots > Nodule | place: USA...
CTAATTATATATAGTTAAGGATAAGAATAGATGGAGTGCAACTTTGATTATATTTGTGTAATAAATAGACTTATTCAAATTAAACGAAATTAAAAGTAAAAAAAAAAAGGATAAGTTTGATAAATTATTTAATAAATTTTTACAAGATTGGACTGTGCAGTTGATGTTATCTTGTGATGAGAGGAAGTATATTAGAGATTTGAATGAACTATTAGATTAGTCAAACAATTTAAGAGACAGAAAGAGGTTTTTAAGTTATTTAATAAATTAAGTGTGTTAGTAATTTAAAATATGACATATTCATGTCGTTCACATATTCAATTTGATAAATTAGTTCTTATCATAACCTTACTTGTGCCCAACCAATACAAAATTCTCTTTGTAAAATCATTTGAACAACGCTGAAAGAAAAAAAAAAAATTATTTATCATCCTTATTTGTTACCTAGTTGGGTAGACAAAGTTGGATTAAGGTAGACAAAGAGCCTAAATATGCCACCAAACTAAATTGATGGGTTCACCATGTCTTATTTATTTGTTTTATTCCTACATTCATAATTAATTACAATTAGCTCTAAATAAATCTTAAAAATTATAATTATCTCACTCTTATTATATTAAAATATATTGATATGATTAAGAATGATAAATAAATCTATCCCCGCAAGTTATATTCGAATTCCTTCTTTGTGAGTATTGTCTCAAATGCTTCAAATTTTAATGGAGAATTCTCATATTGGTAAAACATAAGTACAGGTAATATCCAATTTTTAAATTGAGAAAGTTGATGAGCATGAATATGTACATATCTGCTAATCTCTCTTACATACCCTGTTCCTATAGTCACAAAATACTTTTTTATATTCTCTCTTAAATACTGTTTAGCTTATTCAATCACAAGGTTTTCTTTTTATACTCTTAAAACTAATTTTCCTTTTATTACAATTTTGATTATCATTTTTTTTCCTTTATATGATTTCATTTAGATGATCTATTACATCACAGGAAATACAGACCCTAATTTAAATCAAATAGTTTTTACGACACATATTTGATTACTGCTTTTAATAACTCTTTTATCATTTTTTTTAAATATCTTATTATAAATATCAAGTGTTTAATTGTATAAATTCTTAAAATATATGTTCTTTTTATATTAAATCCTTATTAATAGTATGTTTTTTTACTTTGACTTTGATACTTTTGTAAAAATGTTATTTAATTAATATATAAAACAATAAAAGGCTGATATAAGTGTGGATACAAGCATATATGTTATTCGATGAGAATGTCAATCAGAACAAAATTTAATATCTGTTGAATATCTAGATAAGAATGAGAATGAAAAAGAATTTTTAATTCGAAGTTGGTTAATGTAATTTTTCGTTTTAAAATTAAATTTTTTATGATAATGTAAATGAAAAATTTGTAATTTATTTTTGTGTGTTGTACTTAATCATTATTTTTCTCGCTTCTATAACCTTTGCATCATTATTAGTTGTATTGTTGTAGTTTCTTTGTATGAAAATTTTCTAAATATTTTGTTTTATCGGTGTATTCTTAAAAGAAAAATCAAAATGTTATATTATAATGATGGGAGTCAAGGTAACATAAGCAAAAACACCTTGATCATAAAAAAAACCTACGGGACAGTAAATACTCTATTAATATCAAAACAAAGTACAATGAGTCTTCTTAATCCTCAAACGGTCACCAATAATTGCCCAAAAATATCAACAAATTGAAATTAATAAGGAAAAGTTCTAGAATCTTGTCATCAAATCAGACCGTCCAACACAACTAACTTTGAGTGGTAAAACTCCAATAAAAATTTTAGAGCAATTGGAGAAGATTTCACCGTTGGATTTCAGAAACAACAAAGACTGACGGTAATAGGAACATCCTGCGAACAACAGCTCTTCACAAAATTCCTGACACTTCTAAAGACTTCTAGTAGACAATCACACCATTCAAATTGAAAAAATTTGAGTAAGAAATCCTCAATAAAAACTGCAGCTTGATCAGACAAGGTTTCACCGTTTAATCTTTAAAACAACTAACACAGGTTGCTATAAGGAGTAGCTGCAAATTATCTCTCTCTTTTCTTCAAAGCGGCTGCTTACACACTTTTCTTCACGCACCAATGCTTTCACGGCTACGCAGTTGCACACACTTAAGGTTAACCTTTTACCCTAATTTTAATGGTACACTATATTGGACCTGTCATATGTCATAGACATACCAAAACAACACTACACGAGTTTTGGAATAAGTTCAACATTTGCAATAGTATAAGAAGAATTATTCTAATTAACTAGTTTAGAAATTATACAATATTTTTAAGGTAAAATATATTTGTGTCACCCAAAATTTCAAATATATAAAACAAAACTTTTATAAAATCATATCATTTTTATTCTTTTAAAATTCAAACATATATTTTAAATCTATACTAATGAAAACTAAAAGTTGACGTGGACGATTATGTTATTATTTTTTCCGTTAGCATAGTTATTAACTTTATCCGTATAAGTTTTTCATCTACTATTATTATTATTAACTAAAATATAAGTTTAAATTTTAGAAAATCTTATAACACATGTTCAAATTTTATAAGAATGAAAATAATACAAATCCTTTTAAAGACTATTTAATATTTTAAATTTTTTTTTTTTACAAGTTATATATATTGATTTTGTACCTTATTATAAGTAAAAATAGATTAAAAAATTTATCAATATTAATATTTTTAAATTATTAGTAATTGCCTAGTTTCATAATTTTTTTAACATAATAGCAAATGAAATACTTCATTGAAATAAGGTTAGTCTATCACTAATGTTTGACCCAAGTTGTAACTTAATCAGTGTTAGTGAGAGTTTTCAATTTATGTCATGGGAGATTATTTTCATCTTAGGTTAGTTAATGTTTTATTTATTTATTTTTCAATCAACATTAACTTGATTTACTTTCTAGATGATGTAGGTCACACTTATTTCTTGGTTAGAAATAGTGTTCCTCTCCTGTTTTCTCACATTGTATTGGCTTGTACACACATAAAATTAATATAATTAATTTATTGTGGAATTTTATTGAATATATAATGATTGAAATTAATTGTCATTTTGAACTAATAATTTCCATTTCAATGTAAAATAAAATTTTTATTTTAACATTTCATTTCAAAAAATTTATTTAAAAAGATATATAATATTTTTGGGTTTCTCTATAATGAAATGATGCATATTTCTGTTTAGTATTTATTTATGAGAAAAGTTAATTATAAATAAATATATAACCAATTATTTATGCACTTTGAGGTAATTTGTACATATTCTATTTTTAAATTGGTTAGACAACCTATTTTAATATATATTTTGCTTGAGGAATGATATCATTCATGTTTACTATTTTTTTTTTAAATTCCAACAATAGTTATTTTATAAAAGAAAATTCTAAATAAGTTTGGAAATTTTCATAAAAGAAAAAAATAAGGGCAGAAGTAGTTTTAGAAAGAAAAAAATCTAAATTTTAATCTTCACCATATAAAAGCCATATTTTTATTAACTACCTTTTACCTACATTTTCTTCACAACTGGTAACCATTCTTCCATCCATTCAAATTAACTTCACATTTATTTTAATTATTTAATGATAATTAATTTTAATCATTATATATTAAATAAATTCCACTACAACCCAATACAACCTGAGAAAAGAGAGAAGAGGAACAGTGGAAAAATTAATCACCATCAAATGGTGCAGATTTTAATTAATCAATTAATTTGTTAATTAAAATCCTATCTTTATTGCACAATTTCATTCAATCAACAAAAATCTTTTTGTCTCTTCACCATTTGACATAATCTTAAATTAAATCGTGTAATAATGACACTATTTATTTATAATGATATTGTCCAACTTCTGCACCATTTACCCACATCTGAAACTAAAAGAAAAAATGCACCATTTTGAGAATTTAAAAAAAAATTGTCAGATTATTTTCATCTTATGTTAGTTAATGTTTTTTTTTTTCAATCAACATTAATTTGATTTACTTTTCTAGATGATGTAGGTCACACTTATTTCTTGATCAAGATTAATTAAAAATTTCTTAACCCATGCTAGGTGGACTACTTTTTAACTAATGTCAACTAGCTCTGTTTATTAAAGTTAATAAAAAATATTTTTTATTCACATTATTAAGATTTTTTGGTTGTTGTTTCAAGTCACTCTTATTTGCTTAATAGTGATTATAGTTTTATTGATGGAAGTTGGTAAACTATTTTTAGACATATATATTATAAATTTATTTTTTTGTTGACATCTGTTGTAGATAATTTTTTTATTAATGTCTATAATTGTTGGGGAATTGGAGGGAAAAATATTAGGGAGATCTCAAAGAATGAGAACTGAGCCAAACCTATGTAAGGAAATGACACCACGTCAACCCAAAACCTTAAGGCATTAGGTTTATGGGTCTTCTCAATTTTTTCATTCCTACCCAATGTGGAACTTAGACTCACTTGAATATCTAACGATCTTTGCCTCAAGTGAGAGCATCTCCTCCACATTGATACACTCTCCCTCGAGCAGAAGCATTCTCATACTCATGACCCCTCACTTGTACATCCGTTCACACACTTTATACGGGACACACTTGCCTGAAACTTCCATCAGGAAGACTTTCGATACAGGGTCAAACTGCACTCATCCAAGCTACAAACCATCGGCTTTGATACCACTTGTTCGGAGAATCCGAGGGGATAAACACCAGGGAGATCTCCCTAAGAATGAGAACTGAGCCAACATATAAGGGAATGACACCACCTTCACCCAAAACCTTAAGGCATTAGATTTGTAGGTCTTCTTTCTTGTATGTTGTTCAACTTTCTCATTCCTACCTAATATGAGACTTAGACTTACACTTGAATACCTAATAATAATAATTATTTTGCTTACCATAATATTGTTATTTTCTTGTTAGGATTTATTTTCTATGTTATTTAAGAAAACATTTTACCACCATTAACTTGTTTGTTTCGAATGTTAAATAGAAATTTTTTTCAGTCGACATCAATCTAAAAATCAAACAAAATTAACCATCAACATCATAAAAATATGTTTAATTGATTGTAGTCTAAATAATTATATTCGACGTGAACTAAAATCAATATTTATTGTGTTATTCAAGAAAATGTTTGTCAATATTAATGGAAGAGATCTTAATAGACTTCAACTTAAAAATAATATCAACAAGTGTGACAAAAAATCATTAATATTGATATTTTTAAATTATTAATAATTGTTTATCATTATTAATAATTTTATTATTGTTTAATTTTTGTGTTCAGTTGAATTGGTAAGAGAAAATTGGGTAGAGACTGTGTCCCATATTCCTCTAAGAAAGTAATGCACTTAAAAAGCCACAAACAGTTAACACCATGAATTTATTTATGTATGCTTTCACTGGTTCAGTAACCAGTTTTACAAATTACAAATGAATGTTTTCTGTAATATTCTGGAGAGAGGGAGGAAGAAATTTAAAAAATACACATACAGAAATAGGAAAAGTAATTTTAAGGGCACATGCATCAGGAATTTTGATAATTTTGTATGGATCAAACTTCAAATTTTTTATACCAAACTGCAGACATTTGCAAAGGTTGATTAAACGTTTATCATGGTCAAGCATGGCAAGGTTAAAGGCATAATATGATCCGTAACAGCAACTATTACTTGCACTGAAATTGGGTCCTGCTTTTGTCACATCATTTCCACAAGAGTTAATCATTGATTCAAAGCCATTGCAATAGTCTGGAAGCTTTGCAGATGCAGTGAATGTTGTTGCCAACAGACCATAAACCATGAAAAACACTGCAAGACACAAACCTTTCAGCCCCATCTTCAATCTCTTTGCAACTTCTTTTCAGTATTTTGATTTTTGTTATTCACAAGTCATAGCAATGCATTCTTTGTTACTTATAGACTTCACATGAAGTGTAAGAGGGTAAACATAGATGTATTATTAAATAGAATGTAACTGTTACAAAATTCAATACTTTTTCAAAAGTAATTATTACAACATTTAATACCAGTATGTCAGTTTAATAATTAAATATATATATATATATATATATATATATATATATATATATATATATATTATTATTGAATAAAATAATTATTACAAAATTAACACCTAACTATGAAATATTAAAATATATATCCCAATCTTTATTATTTTACAATTATTTAAAATATAGTTTATAAAATTATTTAAAAAGAAAACTTCAAATTAATATTATTATAATCAAGAAATTTAAACTTATGTATAAAATATATGTATATATAACAAAATTAGTATATGTATGTAATACACAGAAAATGTATTAAAAGTAATTATTATTGCATAATTAATATTGTAAACATTCAAATTTCTTGATTGAGAAAAGTGATTATGGTTTGATTCCTTTAATCAATTAGTTATGAATCAATTTTGGATCATGCCATATTAAATAAACCATAATGTTATTCATCTTATATGTCTTTATAGACTCTGGTCAGATTTGTAAAATCCTAGACCCTACTTACCTCTTTCTTTTTAACTCCTTTCCCCAACAATGTATACTTTTAAAAAAGTTAGCTTGTAAAATATTTTTTAAAATAGAAGATTTCAAATATTGATTCGGTCAACCATTACTTAAAATATTAGTCAAGTAAAATATTAATTTCAAAGGTTAACTTATTCTGCTTTGAAAAAGAAATGTTCAATGTATGTTCACATGATTTTTGTTTAATCTAATATTTAAAATATTGATTTCGATGATTATTTTATGTTAAATGATCAGTTAGTCAGTTATTAGTTTAAATATTAATTTGGTCAAATATTGATATAGTAATTCATTAAAATATTGATTGAAATGTATATGTTACAATGGTATTAATTTTTAGTCTAATTAAAGTTTTGAGTAACTCATTAATTTTAGTATTTCCAATTAAAATTTGACTAAAAATTTTATTTTATTAAATATTTAATTTTTTTTTCTTCATGTCTAATTATCCCAGTGTTTGATCTTGTTATTAACAAGATAATATACTCATTACTTTTGTCTTTTGGTTGGTTAAACTTGTTTTTTTTTCTTTAATTTTTTTAACTTATTGATCAATTTATTCTTTGAAAAAAAAAAAGGAAAAGATTGGCTTAAAATTTGAAAGATATATTTGAAAGAGAAAAGAAAAACAAATTGGCCAACAAGTTATATATCAAAAACATGAAAATAAAACTAATAGTCAATTTATTTATTTCTTTTTTTTAATTCATGTGAAGCAAACTTTGACATCTCAGTTAGGATCATACCTCAAAAGATCAACAATCCTATGCTATAATATAAAACATATTATTAAAAGAAAAAATAAAAGATACAAAACCATAAAAAGACTAGACTCGTTCATAAAAATATTATTAAACATATTGCTTTTGTATAATTATAAATTAATTATTTTATTAAAATAAATATTTTTGGCTCGTTCATTAATTTTTTTCACTCTTAAGTGGATCAAACTCACTAGTATGTGGGTTCGACGTCACTTGATTTTATTTTATTTTTTAAAGTTTTCTTTAGAGGTGGGTTCAACTTAGTTTCTTGTAATTAATTAATTATAAATACTATTTTTGTGTGTGGGCCTAACTGTTATTTTATTTATTTATTTATTTTAAGTTTTCCTTTGTCATTATGCATGATGGGTCAAATCCAAGTTGTTTGTAATTAATTAATCTCAAACAATATTGTGGTTGGTAAGTCTGTAGCCACTTCGTTTATTTTTTTTTTCTTTCGCCTTTTGCATGAGTTTACCCACCTTGCTTGCAATTAATATTTTGATTTGTAAACCTAACCATTGTTTTGTCTTATTTGTTATTTTTAATTTGCTTATTCATATTTTGTCGGTTGTGACATTTTAGAATGGATTTGTAAACCTAACCATTGCTTTGTCTGATTAGTTATTTTTTAATTTGCTTATTCATATTTTGTCTGTGACGTTTTAGAATGGATTTGGCCTATGCTTCTTCTGTCAACCCATTAACGGATGTATTTTTTGATCATTAATTAAATTTTTTTTAACCAATGTCACTTGGATTACTTTTTTAAGTGATGCTAACTAGCTTTTTTTTATTGATATTAATAAAAAAATTTATTACGTTATTAAATTTTTTTTGGTTGTTGTTTCAAGCCACTCTTATTTGCTTAATACTGAGAGGCTTTTTTCGTCGGTTTTCGACCCAACGTTGACCCAGGAGACGTTGAATCAGACGTCGGTTTAACAGCCGACGTGGTGATTGGACTCACTACGTCGGTTAAGACAACTAAACCGACTTAGTGATTAATATAATAATTATTTTTAGAAGTTGCACCACGTCGGTTTTGTCCCAAAAAATGACATGGTGAAGAGAACACCTACATCGGTTTTAGACACTCAACCGACGTGGGATGGTAGGCATGGACGAAATTCTGGAAGCTCCCAAACCATCTGAAACTCTGGAAGCTCCCAAACCATCTGAAATTCTGGATGCCAGAGATGTCGCATCCACTCACGCACATGTTCATGATCTCCACCGTGTATGTGGAAATGCCATTTAGGAGTGGGGCCGTGGGACCCTAGTTTATCACTATATCAGACTTGTTGCATCTCTCCCCCCATATTCGGTTCGGTTCCATCTTTCCATTCCCTGCACAAAACCCCGAATCTTTTCTTTTTCAAAACCAAATCAAATTCTCTCTTCGCAAACATTATTTTTATTATTTGGTAAACAAAATGATAGTCTACTGTTACGGTACATAAGAAAATAACATCAACACCAGGAAATGACATCTGCGCAAGAGGCCTCTCCGCGACAAAATCCTGTTGTTATTTTGGTTTATAAAAAATGTGAAGATCATACAGAAGTGAATCATTCCAAACAAATACCCAAAAGCTAAAAAACAACTTTCAAGTTCAACTAGCGCGATAAAAACACACCTCTTGTAGGACAGTGGTGATGCCAAAATCGAACCCGCAGTGGTGACGCCAAAACCAACAACACAAACGAACCCAAATCGGCCAAACGAACCCTACCAAAACCACAAAACACAAACAAATGCTCAATACAATAACAATATTAGTAAAAACAAAAAGCAAAAGAAAATGGAAGAGAAAGAATGAGCGCACAACTTCAAAGCAAACGGAGCACGAATAACTTGAAATCTAAAATAAAACCGTTTAAATTGAAGCTCTCAAAAATGCGAACAAGAGGAAGTAAAATAGAGTAGAATGAGGTGCAAATGGAGGTCAAAAAGTGAAGGAGAAGACACCGGAACCCGGAATAGTGCCAGGGAGGATACGCGTGCAGGGGAGAAGAAGAAAAGTGAAGAAAAAAGGCACGTTTGAAATAAAATAGAGGCACCACGTCGGTTCTGGACTCCAAACTGACGTGGTGCATGCCCTAAAATTAAAAAAAATTTACTGTTAACACACCACGTCTGTTACAAAGCCCAGAACCGACGTGGTGTGTGCCCTAATTTCAGCTTTTTTTCCCCATTTTTTCCAATTTGTCATACAGCATGTACCACGTCGTTTATAAGCCCGTAGCCGACGTAGTGGACAACAATCCCATGTCGGTGATGACCTCTTAACCGACGTGGGATTCACGCGCCTCCTAGAACTTTTAAAAATTTGAATTTTTCTTTTTTATAAATAGGTCAATGACGGTTGTTTGTGCCAACCGACGTGGGATTGTTAATTTATTTACAAAAATGCCACCGCATTTCTGACTACATCGTTTGTCTCTTTAACTGTCATAAAAAGAAGACGTTAAAGCCTATTTTTCTACTAGTGGAAGAAACTTAATATTATTTTTGAAAAATATTATTTTGTTTAATAGTTTGCTAGAATTTATTTTCTACGTTAACTAAGAAAAATTTTGACCAACATTAACTTGTTTATTTCGAATGTTAAATAGAAAACTTTTTCAGTCGCCATCAATCTAACAGTTAAAAACTTTTTAAAAAAGTCACAAACAGTTTCAAAATATACCATGAATATGTTCCAACAGGTTAAAACTTTGTCACATATTCCTCTAAGAAGGTAATGCACTTAAAAAGCCACAAACAGTTCTAAAACACCTCAATTTATTTATGCTTTCACTGGTTCAGTAACCAGTTTACACATGAATGGTGGTTTCTGGAATAATTTAGTGAGAGGGAGCAAGAAGTTTCCCATATACACATTTATCAAGAGAAAAATCAATTTTAGCCCCACAGGATTGGGGAATTTTGATAATTTTGTTTGGATCAAACTTCAAATTTTTCACACCAAACTGCAGGCATTTACAAAGGTTGGGTACACCCTTATCATGGTCTTGCATGGCATAGTTGAAGCCATCACGTGATGCGCGACAACATAGTTGACCTGGAGTGAAACTGGGTCCTGCTGTTGTCAAATCATATCCACAAGAGTTGACCAAATATTCATAGCCATGGCAATAGTCTGGAAGGTCTACAGCTGCAGAGAATGTTGTTACCAGCAGACCATAAACCATGAAAAACACTGCAAGACACAAACCTTTCTTCTGCCCCATCTTCAATCTCTTTGCAACTTCTTTTCAGTATTTTGATATTTTGTTGATCCACAAATCATTGCATAGCATTGCTTGTTACTTATAGACTTCACATGAAGTGTATGAGGGTAAACATAAATGGATGTATAATTAAATAGAATGTAACTGTTACTAAATTTAATACTTTTTTCAAAAGTAATTATTACAACATTAATTTAATAACTGTATATGTTAGTTTAATAAATTAAATATATATATATATATATATATATATATATTGAATTAAATAAGTATTACAAAACTAACACCTAAATATGAAATATTAAAATATATATCCCAATCTTTAGTTAAATATTTAAAATATATGAATTTCAAATATTGATTCAGTCAACCGTTAATTAAAATATTACTCAAGTAAAATATTATTTTCAAAGGTTAACTTACTATGTTTTGAAAAAGAAATGTTCAAATCTATGTTCACATGATTTTCGTTTAATCAAATATTTAAAATATATTATCTTAGGAAAATATTTATAAAGTGGATTATTGATTTCCAAGATTATTTTATGTTAAATGATAAGTTAGTCGATTATTAGTTTAAATATTGATTTGGTCAAATATTGATATACTAATTCATTAAAATATTGATTGAAATGTATATGTTACATTGATATTAATTTTTAGTCTAATTAAAATTTTGAGTAACTCATTAATTTGTAGTATTTCTAATTAATTTGATTAAAATTTATATTTTATTAAATATCTAAAATGTTTTTTCGTCATGTCTAAATATCTTAGTGTTTGATCTTGTTATTAACAAATTGGCTAACAAATTACATATAAAAAAATGAAAATAAAAGTAACAGTCAATTTATTTTGTTGGCAACAAGCACGGACAAATGTGAAAATATTTTGAACAGATATTATAATAAATTTTTTTTAATAAAAACTTGATTAAAAATATTCAACTTTATTAGGTAATTAAAATTCAACTAAGCCAAATTTCTATTCTTACTTATTTTAAAAATGTCTTATAACGAAATTGTTTCAAAAATAGTTCTATAAAAATTTTCATAATATATTTTACTCTAACCAAAATGAGAATACAGATATTCATGTAACTTAAAGAATTATTTACAAACTTTATATGTTGATAATTAAAATAATCTGTTAAACTTTTACTCGTATATTTTTATGTTATATAAATAATATAGCATCTTGAGTTTTGTATTTAATAATAAATGAGCAAGTATAAAATCTTTTAACGCTTTTTATTGAATTAAAAAAAAATATAGCATGGACTGCGCTACTGTTATTATTGACGTCGTCACAAAAATGATACTTTAATACCCACCAATCATATTTAGTGTAAAATAAGAGAAAAAGAAAATCCAAAAGAAATTCATGTCACCTAACCTCTGTAGAACAAATATATCTGAAGAACTCCTCTCAAATAAAGAGGGTAGATTATCAAACCAAAGAAATTCAGTGGTAGAAATAAGATTTAAAATGATTAATCTATTACCATATTATATATATGAGAAATTTTAAATTCATACGTCTTTCAACCTTTTACTAATTTTTAATTATACTTAATCAAAATTCATAATAATTATAATATCTATTATTTTTTAAAATATTTGAAGAGGAAATTATTTCTCAATCAATAAGTTTTCATGATCAATATTAATAATGGTGTTAAATCTTTTTTTTCAATTTATGTCAAGTGAGATTATTTCTATTTTAGGTTAGCCAAAGTTTTTTCAACTAACATTAATTAAATTTATTTTTTAAATAATGTAGGTTAGAGTTATTTTTTGATTAACGTTAATTAAAAGTATGTTGACAATTTTATTTTATTTTTATAAAATTCACGTTAGACATCACTATGAACTTTGACATCTTAGCTAGGCTGACACTTCAAAAATTAACAATTATATACCATGACATGAAATATATAATTAAAGAAAAAAGAAAAGATACAAAACTATGGGGGGACTAGGCTAAACCCATAGTAAGAAAAGAAGACAAACACTCCCCAACCAAGCTAAAGAAAACAAAATAGAGGGAGTTGATACCTATTGTGAAAAAAGTCTAACTTAATAACAACAGGTAAAACATCATACCATTTGAAATCTAACTTATTCTCGAGACCAAGCAAAGCCAGCTTGTCAGCACAATGATTTCTCTCATGGAATATGTGAGAAACTCTGAACTCAATTTCTTGACATAACTTCATACACTTTCTCCATCTCACTTTCAAAAATGAAGGAATGAGATTAAATGAATTAAATGCTTGACAAAGCAGGAAAGAGTCACACTCAAGCCAAATATGTCTAAAGTTTTTCCTCCAAGCAAGCTCAATAAAATGGCACCCATAACCTCAACATATAAAGACTTTTGTATTCTTAGGAAAGAGGAGAAACTACCTATATATTCATCCCTGCTACCACAAAAAATACCTGCACATGTCGAAAAACCCGGACACCCTCTAACAGCACCATCATTGTTGACAATATTAGATAAATAACTTTTTGACTAATGTAAACTATAGTTTTTTTATTAATTTTATTAAAAATTATTATTTTATTTACATTATTAGGTTTATGTTTTTATTGTTTTATCTCACTCTTGTTTCTTATTTGATATTAATTAAAGTTTTTTCTATTGAAGTTGAGAGATTATTTTCTTTAACATTTACAATGATTATTATTTTTTTAATCTACAATACCAATATTATTATTTTTCAATAATTTGTTAGCATTTTTTGTATGTTAACTAAGAAAATTATTGGCCAAAATTAACTTATTTGTTTCCAATGTTAAATGGAGAAAAATTTTAATCGACATCGATTAAAAAATCAAGAAGAAATAACCACCAGCGTCATAGAAATAATTATGATCCAACTTTATCAAAATAATTTATGTTTGACATTAGCTAAAATAAATATTTGTCAACCTCAATGAAAAAGTTTGTCAATGTTAATTGAAGAGATCTAAATGAGTTTCGATTAAAAAAATAATATCAATATAGTTTTGATTAAAAAAATAATATCAATATAGTTCGACTAAAAATATCATAATTATTGATATTTTAAAATTATTAATAATTATTTATTTTTAAATATTTTTTTGACTTTGATAATAATTAAGTTAAATTTAATAAATTTGAATTATCTTGTTGAAATAAAATATTTAAAGAATAAAACAATTTAAAATTAGTTCAACTTAAATTTAATAAATATGAATGTCTTAAAAGTTATTAAATTTTCTATCTAGACATAATACTAGGAATATTTTTTTTTTTAAATGGAAAATTAGAATGATATATAAGGGAAGAAAATCATGCGGTGCAAAGAGATCAATAAATATTAGTCATTAATAAATTATAATTTAAAAAGTATTATTTCCAATTCAAAATTTAATCAAAATGACAGAAAAAATAATGTCATTCATTATCACCGTCATAACTTATACATTGGTCTACATTAATTTCTCATCAATATAAAGGTGAACTTGGTGTGATTTTATATTAACTCCATGTGTGTCAATTATTTGTTGGGAGATATCTCCTTAATCAATATTCGCATTTTTCACTTGATCGCAAAATTAATAAGGATACAAATAAATAAAGGTAAATAAAAAAGGTGAAGAAGCTATTAACGTAAACTAGAAAGAAAAAAATATATTCATTATATTTAATCAAGGAAATTTCTTGTTGATAATATATTGTGTTCTGATTCAGATTTTTAAGTGATGTAAAACTATATTAGATATATCGAAATATATAAAATTGTTATTTTCTTTTAATTTGTACTAACTAGAGTTCATTCTTAACACTTGAATGATAAATGGACGTATGTCTTGACTCACTAATGGATGGATCAAGACTTCGTGGAAAGACAAAGATAATGGTAGTGGTAGTTAGAAACTACACTGTTTCTCACCTACTTGTTATATTAGTGACCTCAAGTTTGGGTTGGAGCATCTTTCTGAACATGTAGAGGAAAATGTGAATCTAGGAGATCTTTCACGAACATATTTTTAGTATCTTGATAAAGATGGGATTAGCTCTCTAGGATATTTTCTCATTAATGTTTTCAAAGCCCGCACTCATGCTCAATATTTCAAAATATATTATTTCATCAATTCTAGAGATCGATAAAAGTCGCACATTACATCTTACTATCGATGTAATATGTGTTCTTATTTTTTGTTCTTTTATGTTAGTTGTGTTTATAACCGATGTAATATTGATATGTGTTATATTGATTGAACTATCGATGTAAAACTCATGTATTTCTACTTCATCTGGGTCAACATCAGTTGAAGAATTATGTAAAAAGTCTCTTACAACCGATGTAAAATTCCTTTTTTGTACTAGTGTTAGGTATAACTAATGGACTAGAAACATCATCTTCCTCTTCACAAAGTAGTACAATAGTCAAATGACTGACGCTCCTCCACGATGATAACTATTTCAAACCATGATAAAAGCATTAGTGTAATTTGAACACAAATTCTAAAAAAGTTTGATCATTGTTTGTTAACTGGACGGTACAATTTTACTTTATCACTCTCCAATCTAGATCATCAAGACACATTTTTTTTACTTGTATATGACTTAAATATTCTAATAAAATTGTTATGTCTTTCAGAAATGGGATTCTTTGTATATGTGTTTTATAGAGGAAGGTCCATGGAGCCAAAGGATGAGGAAAAGGTAAAGAAAAATTTTAATTCCAAGACTTCTTATACACTTTTGGAGATGTTTAAACTTGTTAGACAAGAAGATAAGGAGCTCGAATGGATTGTAAATAACGTATGGAACAAACTCCTGGAAAAATGGAATATGTCTCCCAATCGATCTAAGTGTGATATAACTAAGAAAAATTGTCTATCTGATAAAGGTGGCAATTTGCACACTGAGGGATCCATTGGCATGCACAAATATGTCATTTGTTTATTATGAATTCTTTAATATGTGTTACTATTCAATTATGATCTAATAATAATTAACTAATTCTTTACTTTCTAATGTTTTTGTTTTCATACACATGAGCTTGGTTGCTCAGTCCATGGAGACGAAGTCTTTCAACTGACACACATAAGAAAGAGCACTAAAGCATTTATTGATAATCAATCTAGGTTGGCGCATGTGAGTTTCTTTCATTACATCTGACTAAAATTTGTTTACTACTTTATTAACAAATTATCTTTTCTATGCAGGGAAGATTTTGAGAGTATATATTCTCAAGCAATATTGGAGTCCACTTCGATTTAGGCAACAATTTTCCAGGTGTGGAGTATACGTTCGTTGTGGTAGATTACAGGAAACGATTTTTTTCTCTAAGACGAAAAAATTCATAAAATTGTTTCCCATAGTTTACATTAGACAACAATTTTGGAACAACTTTTGAACAACGTTTTTACTTAGGCTATGGATTTTTAAATGTTGCATATTGTTTAGACATCATTTCATAAAATATTGCTTATTGTTCAAACAACGTTTTATAAAATGTTGTCTATTGTTTAAACAACATTTTATAAAATGTGTCATTGAGTAAGACCACATTTATTTACATGTTGTCTATGTTTGACTTTGTTTGAGGCAACACATTTTTCAATGTTGTTAAATATTTAAAGGCATTAGACTTTAAGCAACATATTTAAATTGGCTTATTATATATTTATTCCACATTTATAATATTTTTTAAATTTAAATATTCATTTATTTTATAATACTTTGAAATTGTGTATAAAGATAATATTTTCTTCAAATACACAATAATTTAATCCATAATTATATGAATAAAAGCCAATAAATGATACTAAGAAAAAAATCAATAATAATAATACTAAAAAAATATATTTAAGTGAGTAATTTGAATTTATTTTGAGTTACATACTCACAAGATGCTTAACTATAAATTTTAGTCATTAAAAATAATTAGTTACAACAACAATTCATTAAAAGTAATAAGTTATAACAAGAGTTCATTAGCCATGCTCCTGTACCTTGCTCCTATCTTTTCAATTTCCTTCTATAGTAAAATGTATTTTCTGTCATATTATTTGCCGTGTTGTAATATTTTGAATAGATTTATAGTTTAAGCACTTTCCTAAAACACAAGTAAATAAAATTATATTCTACAACCCACACACAAGTCATATCATTTGCCATGTCGTAATATTTTGAATAGATTTATAGTCTAAGCACTTTGCTAAAACACAAGTAAATAAAATTATATTCTACAACCCACACACAAGTAAACAAAATTATATTCTACAATCCACATCAACTTAAATTGCACAGCCCAATAACCACAATGAAGCCAATATCAAATTATTCTACAACCTCGTAACCACAATCATGCCAACTTTAGTTTATATTTACAAACCAATAACCACAACCAAAGCCAATAACCACAATCAAGCCGACATAAGATTATATTGTACAATCCAATAAAAAGAATAAAGCCAACATCAGAGTATATAACATAACAGCCTATTAATGTTGAAAATATAATATCAGTGTTGATCAGCTTGTAAATTTACTAAGATTGAATGCAAAGTGTGTTATATGGTCCAAATAAGGAATATGAGTAGAAGCAAATGATCGTGGAACAATTAGATTAATTGACTAAGATATGACTTGCAACTAGTGACGACTGCTTGTCCACTACTAAGGAGTAAATTGGTGTAGTCCTCTAATACTTATCTCCTCCAAGAGCAACTGTCCAACATATTTTTCAACAACCACATGGTCGCTAACAAAATCAATCAACAACCACAAGGCGACCAACATAATTCGTCCTATTCTACTTATTAGTTTGTAAAAGAATATAATACTTAGATATTTAAATAAGACACTTGTTAGGATATTTTTGTTGTCACTTGAATTTTTATTATGTTTCAATTTCTTTTATTATGAGTACTTTTATTATGCTTGAATTTCTATTATTATATAATTCTTCTATATCGCTACAAAAAAAACTAGACCGTGAGTATAAGTTTATATTACCCACTAATATTGATTTGTGGGTAACATTATATTGTTTATTATTTATGATTATCAAGATTATTTTTATATCCTTCTAATTATCTCATTATTTATTATTATTATTTTATTTATTAATGATATATTATTTTATATCATATCCTTTTACTTATCTCAATATTTATTATTATTGTTATTATTATTTATCATTATTCTATTATTTAGGATTATTGTTATTACAAATCAGAGGAGTTGAACCCAAGACCTTTGAATGTTGAAGAGAACCTTTGACCACTGCACCAGACAAACAATATGATAATATTATGATTATTCTTATTATGATTATGATTATTATTATTATTATTATTATCATTAATAATATTATTATTATTCTTATTATTATCATTTTTATTAAAAACGATAATAATAATATCAACAATAATATAAATAATATCAATAATAATATTGATAAAAATAATATTAATAAGATTCATAATAACAATAATAAATTAATAAAATTTAAAATACTAATATTATTAATAATATTAATACGGGTAATAAAAATGACACTAATAATAATAATATTAGAAATAAGAATATTAATGTTAACATTAATAATAATAACATTATTGATAATATTATTATTAACTATAATTAATATAACTGAAAATAATATAAAAAAATATTAATAATATTAAAACTATTTTTCATATAAATGATGTTGATAATAATATAGTAATATTAAAAATATTATTAATGTAAATATGAATAATATGAATAGAAGTATTAATAATATTCCATATATTAAAAAACATATAATAATAATGTTAATATAAATAATAATAATAATGTTATCAATAACATTAATAATATTTTGTGTATAAATATTAATAATATTAAAAACTTTAAAAATATTAAAAACAACATTAATAATTTGAAAAAAATATAATACTGATAATAATAATAATAATAATAATTATAATTTTAATAATATTATAACTAAAAATATTAGAGATAATTATAAAAATAATAATATTAGCAATAATATTAATGATATTAATAATAATAATGATAATATTATTAATAATACCAATGATAATAATAATATTAATAAAACTAATAATAATATTAATAGTAATACAAATTTAATAATAATAATAATAATAAAAGTGTTAAAAATACCAATAATATTAGTTATAATATTAATAATATCAATAAAAATATTAATATTGTTAATAATATTCACCTTTACTAATTTTATTATTAATAAATCAATATAAAATCATTAATAAGAGATAATAGTAGTTTTATCTATAAATATAAATTCTTAAGTATTACCCACGAACATAAGTTCGTAGGTATTACCCACGAACATAGGTCTGGTTACCTACGAAAATAATTCGTGGGTAATACCTATAGACCAATATCCTGGGTAATACCTACGGATTTGTGTCCGTGGATAATATTTACGAACCTATGTCCGTGGATAATACCTGCAGACTTAAATCCGTGGGTAATACCTACAGATATAGATTCGTAGGTAATAATCTGTAGATGATGCTGAATTTACCTACGGATACAGATCCGTGGATAATAATCTGTAAGTAAATTGATTTTTTCTTGTAGTGTCACTAACCAAAACATAGTTACAATTAATAGCATTCTAAACACTATAAGAAAAAAAATATTATTATCGATAGATAAAATTTCATCGGTAAAATGTCATTAGTCACAAAATTTTTGTGGTAAATTTATCGACAAATTTACTGTAAAATTATTCGTTGGTGAATTGACTACCAATTTAGTGATGAATTAAATCTGTCAATAACATTTACCGTCAATTTACCGATGTAAATTGACCAACAATTTATTGAGAGATTAAATCCTTCAATAAGTAGTCCATCAATTTAGTGAAAAATTAAATATGTCGATAATGATAAAAAAAACATAATAATAATAATAATAATAATAATAATTACAATAATAATAATATTGACAATAATAATATTAGTAATAATGTTAGTAATAATAATCTTAATACTAATAATAATTATAATAATATTAATAATAATAATAATACTTATAATAACCATAATTGTTTTAATAATAATAACATTAATAATAATACTCATAATAATAATAATTATAATAATAATATAATAATAATAACAATATAATTGTAATATTAATATAATAATAAAAATATAGTAATAATAATAATAATAGTATCAATGAATAATAATTATAATTATTATTATTATTTTAATTATAAAAATAAGTATAATAATAATGGTAATATGACAAAACGTTATAGTTATAGATTCTCTCAAGCAAACTAAAAAAAGATATAGAAGATAACTTTTTTTTTTAAACGACAAAAAATAAATAGAATAAAAGATAATACTTAAGAGGTATTCCAATCCTTTAAAAAAAAAGTTCTCCACATACTTCTGTTAGTTTTAGTTTTGAAGAAGAAAAATATCATGTGGCTAGTCCCACATCTAAGAGAGCAAGTGAGGGAGGAAGGTTGGAAGGCTATAAATAGACCCCTTCCCCTTCATTGTAATATACTCAAAAATTCCCTCTTTCATTTAGACTTAGAGATATTTCTCTTGGTGGTCTACAAGTGAGGGTGTGAAAAATTATTGTATGGTGTAACAATTTCCATATAGTG
>Ga0209700_105775_pt1 | contig 20258 bp, 10 predicted proteins | sample SiratroredBW_FD_187528 | JGI IMG/M metagenome (GOLD analysis project Ga0209700, IMG submission 187528) | Root nodule microbial communities of legume samples collected from California, USA - Siratro red BW (SPAdes) (version 2) | ecosystem: Host-associated > Plants > Roots > Nodule | place: USA...
GATTAATATTTATGACAGCAATAATATTATTATATTAATAATAATAGTATTAATAATAATATCAATAATCTTAATAATAATATTATTAATGTTAATAATAATAATAATAATATTTATAATAATAATTTTAATAATAATAATATTAATAATACTATTATAATAATATATTAAAAATATAATATAAATATTTGTATATAAAAGTTATATATGAATTTAATTTTTATAGAATAAGTCTGGATACAAATTCGTTGTAATTTCATATAATGTTGATTTTTAATATAGATTATATTATATATGAATTTTCATACGGATTTAATCTATGGATTAAATTCACGTCACCTGTGAAGGTGATTAAACAACTTTGCAACTATGCCTTAAAACCTTTTATACAGTAAAAACAAGATATTGATAATTGTGTTTTGAATAATTTGTATTCAACATACACTAAGTTTTTATATTTTTATCATTTAAAAGGATTTTTCTTTTAGAGCTTTTATTTTATTTGTATCATTAATAATAAATGAAACAACATTAATAATTTATTAAAAGTGTGAGATAAAATAGAAAAAGTAAATTAAAATGAAAAACTAAGGTTAAGTAACTTTTAAAGTATAAGGACTTTGATACACAAAAAACTGTTTTAATAAAAACAAGAGTGATTTTTTTTTTTCTTTATTAGAATTGAATGTTTACTCTACCTATAGTTTAATCGTCTTTTTACTTGTTAAGTTGAGATTTAAATAACATAGAAGAATGTGTTTAAATCCAAAAAGTTGGAAAGACAACTTAATTAAAAATAAGTTAATTATTGTTGAGAAATTATAATTTACATTCAATTGCAGTTTTAATTAAGATTTGAATAAATTAATAGGTTGGTGGTACTTTGGGATTTACATGATAAAGATGGAGGTGGTTTTGTGAAATTTAATTATAAAATCTGAAAACTTCCATAAATATATATTTTTTTTTATGTTTTTTTTACATTATTTTAATCTTTTATTTTTTATTTTGATCTATGTATTTTATCATTTTATTTCTTTATCTTTTACTTACCTGTATCTTTTAAAATTTATCTTTATTTTATTTAAAACTATATATTTATTTTTGTAAAAACTTAAGCTAATAAAAATAATGTTCTTCAGGACGAGTATTATATTAATTGTTTGTAATTCCATAACTTCAAAATTCATTTTACTACTATATGTGGATTTAATACACTCACAAAAATCTTTAACATATATATTAATAAAAAGAAATATTCAAAATATTAATATCTATCTAAGAATTGTAACATGAAAGTAAATATTAACATGAACAATCCTAATTTGAAATATATTTTTATGTAATACTTATATTTAATATCAATCACAATATATTAAAAAAATTATTGATTACGAAGAATTAAGTAATTGAGTATCATGAAAATTTTCTTCGGATGTGTATTATTGATAAACATTCTTGTGGTGAGAAATTTAATTTTAATAACAAAGCATATGGATACTATTATGTGCAAGTAATAATATGAAGAATTAAAATTTAATATTGGATATAAAAGATAATGAAATTTATTGCAAAAGAAATAATGTAAATATTATAAAATTTTCATATCACATATCCAACATCCCTTCACTTTTACATTAATTTATAAAAAAAAAAAGTGTAATCAGCATTCTAAGTACACTATTTAAAAAGTTAAAAGGAGACTCTTATTAAAAAAATATGATAATATATTTTCTTCTCATTTTCCTAATAATATATTCTCTTCTCATTGTAACATACTTGTAAAATTAGATTTGACTTTAGTAGAAATATTCAGAAAAAATTCTACATAATAGTGAGAGGAAATTTCTGTTGTACCACTTTCTACTATTTGAAACGCCTAACTTCGAAAACAAACACTAACAGCCACAGTTACAATATAAAGTTAACCTAATTGAGTCTAGATAATAGGAATCACAAGTTTGTGTTCATCGCATATATGAAACCTGAATATAGACGTAGTAGAAATTTGACCGAAACATTTCATGATTTTAGCTACCCATGTCGGCCTAGCCCACCCACACCACCACCAAACTTGGCTCCCTTAGAAACCTACCAAGATGGATTGGCTTTTCTGCCAAACTCTGCCAACCTCATTTTCATTGCATTTGTGGTGCTTTACAACCAAGAGGGCTAAAAAACCTTGAGGTTGAAATTTCATTATTTTTGCTACCCATGCCGGCCTAGCCCATCCACACCACCACTAAACTTGGCTCCCTTGAAAACCTACCAAGATCGATTGGTTCTGCCAAGAAACTTTGTCGACTTTATTTTTATTGCATTTGTGGAACTTACAACCAAAAGGGCTCAAAAACCTTGAAGTCGAAATTTCATAATTTTTGCTACCCATGCCGCCTAGCCCACCCATGGAAACCTACCAAGATGGTTTGGTTTTGCAACCAAACTTTGAAAACCGCATTTTATTGCATTTGTGGTGCTTTGCAACCAAGAGGGCTCAAACACCTTGAGGTCGAAATTTTATGATTTTTGCTACCCATGCCTGCCTAGCCCACTCACACCACCACCAAACTTGGCTCCCTTCAAAACCTACGAAGATGGATTGGTTTTGCAACCAGACTTTGTCAACCTCATTTTTATTGCATTTGTGGTACTTTGCAACCTAGAGGGCTCAAAAACCTTGAGGTCGAAATTTCATGATTTTTGCTACCCATGCCAACCTAGCCCACCCATACCACCACCAAACTTGGCTCCTTGGAAGCCTACCAAGATGGATTGGTTTTGCCACCAAACTTTGTCAACCTAATTTTTATTGCATTTGTTGTGCTTTTCCACCAAGAGGACCTATAAATCTTGAGGTCAAAATTTTATGATTTTTTCTACCCATGCCACCTAGCCAACCCACGGAAATCTACCAAGATGACTTGGTTTTGCCACCAAACTTTGCCAACCTCATTTTTATTGCATTTGTGGTGCTTTGCAACCAAGAGGTTTGAAAAACCTTGAGGTCGAAATTTCATGATTTTTGCTACCCATGCCAAACTAGCCCACCCACACCACCATCAAATTTGGCTCCCTTGGAACCCTACCAAGATGGATTGGTTTTTCAACCAAACTTTTCCAACCCTGTTTTTATTGCATTTGTAGTGCTTTGCAACCAAGAGGGTTCAAAAACCTTGAGCTCAAAATTTCATGATTTTTGCTACCCATACTGCCTAGCCCACACATGAAAACCTCCCAAGATGGCTTGGTTTTGCCACAAAACTTTACCAACCTCATTTTTATTGCATTTGTGGTGCTTTGCAACCAAGAGGGCTCAAAAATCTTGAGGTTGAAATTTCATGATTTTTGCTACCCATGTCGCCTAGCCCACCCACAAAAACCTACCCAGATGGCTCGGTTTCGCTACCAAACATTGTCAATCTCATTTTTATTGCATTTGTAGTGCTTTGCAACCAAGAGGGCTCAAAAATCTAGAGGTCAAAATATCATGATTTTTGCTACCTATGCCGGCCTAGCCGACCTACCCCACCACCAAACTTGGCTCGCTTGGAAACCTACTAAGATGGATTAGTTTTGCCACCAAAGTTTATCAACCTCATTTTTATTGCATTACAATCAAGAGGACTAAAAAATCTAGAGGTCAAAATTTCATGATTTGTACTACCTATGCCGACCTAGCCCACTCACACCACCACCAAACTGGGCTCGCTTGGAAACCACCTATCAAGATGGATTGGTTTTGCCACCAAATGTTGCCAATCTCATTTTTATTGCATTTGTGGTGTTTTGCAACCAAGAGGGCTAACAAACCATGAGGTCGAAATTTCATGATGTTTGCTACCTATACCGCCTAACCCACCCACAGAAACCTACCAAGATGACTTGGTTTTGCCATCAAATTTTGCCAACCTCATTTTTATTGCATTTGTGGTGCTCTGAAAAGAAGGAGAACCAAAAGAAAGAGAACGTAACTCTGGAAGGAAGAAGCCCCAAAAGGAAGAAGATCGATTGTTACAGAAGGGGAAAATAACCTTTTTAATTTTTAAAAGGTTTTTTATTATTTTTTATTTATTAAATACACGTTTTACCTTTTACATTTAAAAGTTTATCATTAATATAATAATTTATATTAATAATTATGTTAAATTATATTAATAATTATATTAAAAAATATATTAAATCATATTTATGAAATCTTATTTTAGTTTATATTTAAATATTTTATTTTTAAATTATTATATATATATTATATAACTAATATATATTTTTAAATAATAAATTAATATTATAAAATGATAAATAAATCTAAATAAATTCATAATTATATATATATATATATTGTCGTGTCCCTTATCTTATAATTTTTAGTTTAGCCATATCTACGTGTCCGTATCTGGGCTTCATAGATGACAAGTCATCGAAAGGAGTGTCATGAGATCACATATGACCATTGAACTCCCGTTCTAATTATGAGCGCTGAATATTTTATTATGAAAAAAAGTTGTAGGTAAAAAATAATTTTACTTTTCTATTCTAAATTATTTTAACAAGAAAAAATATAATATTATAACATCAATTGTTAAAAAATATAATATTATCATTATTTAGAGACCAATATAATGACTATTTTTTGGTATTTATATATTTAGTCACTAAATTGGTTTCAATAAAATTGGTCACTCAATTTGTTTCAATTAAGTTGGTCACTAAATTGGTCTTAATAAAATTAGTTTCAATGAAATTGGTCACTAAATTGGTTTTTAATTATGGTGGTAACTGAGTTGGTTTCTAATTTAGGATCTAGATTGGTATCTGAATTTAGCTTCAAATGATTTAGCCACTTGTTACAATTAGATTCTAAATTAGTCTATAATTAAATTAGTGACCAATTTTATCAATTTAGAGACCAGTAAATTAGTTTCTAAAAGCAATTTTTCTTGTAGTACACAAAGAATTTATCATTTTTTTCATTTGTAATAATATTTTGTTTTTTGTCTTATAAGTTTATTATTTTCTTTTGCCTAAAAGAAAATTATTAATAATATAATGTAGTATTTAGTAACTATGAATATAATACGTTAATCAAGATTTGACTAGAAGGTAAATATGATAAGAAAATGTTTTCAAATTTTTATATTATTATTATGACAAAGATAAAGAAAAAATGAAATAGAATTTTTGTAACAAGTTAATTATTTTTTCGTCTTACATAATAGTCATATAAAAGATTATATTTATTATTAACAGAGTGTATTCTTTGTTTTTGTTAACAAATAAGTCGTAATACAAAATTTAATAAAAAATTAAATAGTATTTTCATTTAACAAGACTAAGTTTATAACATAGATGGAGGGATTAAAAAACATAAATATGAAAAATTGCAAAATGATAATATAGTGCACTAAAAGATAAGTAACTTAATACAAATCTTCATTCTTTCTTGTCTTGATAGACATTTTTTATAGTTTGATTTATGCTTGTTATGAAATTATAATAAATTTGTATTATATTTTTTAATTTTGAGACGAATTATCAAATTATTTATGATTTAAAATGAAATTAAAAATATAAATATGGCAATAAATACATAAAATTTTTAAAGTTAAATTTTTTTATTTAATAATTTGTCATTATAAAAAATAATTTTATAATAGTAAAATATCCACACTGAACTAAGCTATAAAATATATTTTTATTTCACTTGAAGTTAATATTAAATTGAAACCAAATTAAACCTAATTTAAATAAACTGAATTACATTTAATCTAATTTTAATGTTTAGTTTAAGTGATTTATATTTGAGTGGAATAAATTGAATAACCAGTAGAATTGACAATCAAATTAAGGTTTAATGAGTAAACTAAATTGAGTGATAAACACTTCTACTGAAACCAATGGATAGTAACATAGCCAGTCCCTAGCCATCCTAACTCTACTATTGAATGTGTTATGCTTTTTCTGGAAACCTACATATAAATAGTTGTTGTCTTTGAAATTTTCTTTACATTGGTAAAGATATTACAAAAATCACTAATTTCTTGGATAAATTTTCTTTTTCTTGAAAACAATGGAAGTTTTGAAAACATTATCAACTTTCATCTGTCAAAACACAAAAGTAACAAGTTATCACGTAACAAGTTATCACGGCACAAAAAATGACAGCTAAAAACAGCTAGACAACCTTGACCATGACGATAATTCTTTCCAAAAATGCTATAAATAAAAACAAACCCAACAACTCAAGCTTAGCGAACAGGTTCTAAAAGTAAGATTTATAGACATATTATAAATTATTGAAAATATTATAAATTATTAAAAGTAGGATTTCTAACAAATTATAATATATTCTTTCTATCTCTTTACAGCAATAGTAATATTCCCATGACAATTTGCATTATATCTTTATATTTCTCTACAAGAAAAAATGGTGTAATGCCTTCACTCAAGTAGCAGCACAGATGCACCATAAACAACAGCCTCCTATAAGTGGCTCCATGAACTATCTTCAAGCTCAATACTGATTTCTTCAAATTTGACACGGATTATTAAACACAGATCAATGTTTTGGAATAAATCATCTACTCAATGCTTATAACTTATAGTAACTGCATCTTTTTTTCTCACTCGCAAGCAATTCCCAACCTTAGATTTTCTCATAGATTCTTACTTATGTCCACTTTATTTTTTCCTTTTGATTTTTTCTAATCCACCATCCTATTGTCAATGTCTTCTCTCCCAAATGGCCTTCATTTAGAAACTTGGAACACGTGCTTGATAGTGAAACACATCAAATGTATCACCACCAAAGTCAAAAACAAAGAAATTCTCTAAATTACAATTGTTTATAGTAGTGGTGACTTCATTGAAAATCATTGAAATAGGCACTGCATTCTTCACAGGCTTCTCTCTTTAATGTCACCCATGAATGGATAATACTTACTCAGCATAACAGTTATTTTCCTGATAACAGAAAAGTACCTCAATACTTAAAAAAACGACTGAAGAAGTTTATTAATGGTGATATACTTGGGTTTCCTTATAACGTCTTAGTTTGGCCCGGGTAAGATATAATAACCCATTGTGTGAAATAAAAGTAGCAATTAGAAAAAAAAAAATAGTGAAAACACAAATTACACAATGACACCAACTGAATGCAAACTATAAACAAATAGACATAGAAAGTTGTAAAAAGGGTACTTTTTAATTGAGAAAGTTTCTAAATTGTAACTATTACAATGAGGAATGATTCAGCATGTAGCATAAAGAAGACATTTTGACATTTGATGCTCACAATTGAAAACTATATAACATCTTATGTTAGGTAGATATTTTAGGTAGATATTATTTTGGATCATGATATTTTCATAAACATCAAAATTTTACTCTTCATAACTTTTAAATGTTTTAACTAAAATCCTCGTGTCTGTTAGGTTGAACAAGTACAACATTGTTTTTCACTTTCCATCTGGTCCCTTTGTTACCCTATCTAACTTAATTTAGAGATAATCAGTGTCTAATCTATTTATCAAAATACTCCTTAAGTTATATTAACCAATTAATTATATATTTAAGATACATAAACCAGTTAATTATGTATTACTGTATTGCTTAATAATGACCAAGAAAAGATATTAATAATTTATTTGATAAAAATAAATAAAGAGTAAAGTAAAGAAGTCGAAAAAACATAAGAATGTCATTTTAAAAATAACAGGACTATAAATAAACTGTTAATTTAAAATATATATGAATAAACACATCTTCCATCCCAACCTTTATCTCACTCCTTTCATCTTCATTACTTCATTTTAACAATAAAAAATATTAATAATAGTTTTTAAGCCTAAATAGTTTGCAGAAAATAATTTTCATTCTGTATTTTTTTATCTCTTAAATGAAACAATATTTATTTTCATATTATTCATTTTCTATTTCTTTTATTTATATCCAACATGAAGTAAATTTAAATGATTAACATTGATTACATAATCCATTTTCACGGTATTGTACCGTCAAAATTTAAATTTAGATAATATATATTAATTTTATTTATATTTTTTTTACCTTTTTTATTTTTACTCTAGTTTTATAATTAATGATATTATAATCGTTGATGTTTTTTTTATCGCTATTAGTCCCAATAGAAACGTTGAGGTTGTTCCATTTTCCACTCCCCATTGCCTTGTATTTATAACTTTTATTCATCCTATTTTGATACTAAATTTAAAGGAACTTAATTTAAATCTATGATCTAATATTAAATTTTAACAATCTAATAGAAACCTCCTCTTTAGTTGATCATAGGTTCTGGAGAACGTGAATTTGTTTGGGCTTTCTTGCTCTGTCATTTAATAATTGAACTGGGTTGTTTAAAAAAAAAAAAAAATGAACGGTGTCTTTTGGACTGCTACGCAATTCATGATAGGTGTATATTCATTTAATTTCCACGTCATAAGTGAACTGCTTTTCACACTTCCATAATTTTATTTAGGCCTAAAATTTACCTCGTAAGATGTTCTTGAATTTCTTTCATTTAAACTTCTCGCGCACTTTTCGTAGATCAACATAGGTCCTTCAAATGTGACGTGAGTCACTGTTTTCGACAGCTAGTGCCTTCTTATTGGATTTTTGGAACTTCCTCTATAAGTTTCATATTTCCATTAAAAATGCTATTTCTTCGTACCATTTTGCTTTGCTCACCTTCATTTCAAGGGTTTTAGTGTTTCCTTCTTTCTCAAGAGGTACGTTTGTCGTCATGTTAGTTTTTTTCCCATTTTGCCTGATCTTTCCCTCATCTTTTCGTTCCCGTTGTAGTTGGGTCTTCTTTAAAGTTTATTAGTGTTTCATTTCCTTAACATTTGTTACTATAGCCATTTATCAAAATAGGTTTTCATGGGCTAATGACAATTTACTTTTTCACACAAGTTGCAGAGTCTTTGGAGTAAACAAACATAATTACTTATAATAAATTTTTTCACATAAGTTGCAGTCTCTCTTGGGAAGAACAAACACAAGTTGCAACGTCTCTTTGATAAAAACAAACATAATTACTAATAGTAAATTTTTCCACACAAGTTACAGTCTCTCTTGGGAAAAAGAAATATAATTACTTATAATAAATTTTTTCACACAAGTAGCAACATCTCTTTGGAAAAAAACAAACATAATTAATTATAGTAAATTTTTTCACATAAGTTGCAGCGTCTTTTATTGGAAAAGACAAACATAATTATAGTAAAAATTTTCACCTAAGTTGCAATGTCTTTTATTAGAAAAGACAAACATAATTACTTATAGTAAAATTTTTCACAGAAGTTGTAGCATTTCTTTGAAAAAAACAAACATAATCATAACTACTAATAGTAAACCTTTTCACAGATGTTACATAAGAACACAGCTTGGACCAATCCACACCAAAACACCAAGTTATGTATTAGACGAATTCTTCCTACAGTTTCGTGATCTCGTCCTACACCTCCATAAAATCTAAAATGCTAGTAATACCTTTGTAGAAATGACAAAAAAATGGTACATAAAATAGATGAGGGCATCCAGTATGTTAATGGTATACCAGACCCGACTCCATCCAATTTACATTGTAAAAAAGAATTGACTACTTCTTCCTGCACCTCCAAACCTTTTTAAGGCACCTCCAAAATTTTCAAAAATTCCAACACTGCCCTTTCAGTTATGGAATGTGTATTTGGGGTGAGAATGTGTTACGGAACAATTTATTCTAGAATATGTTGATTGAGTTCCAGAACTGAGCATTCCGTAAGTCAATAGAAGTGTTCCGGAACGAATTATTTCAAAATGGATTTGGGGGGTGAGGATGTGTTATGGAACAATTTGTTCTGAAACTTATTGGTTGGATTCTGAAACTGGACATTCCGTAAGCCAGTGTTCTGAAATTAGCTGTTCCGAAATAGATTTCCATTGTAATATTGTTTCAGAACAAAGTGTTCCATAACTCAAAAAACCTGTTCCGGAATCTGAAAGTTAATATATAGTTCCAGAACAGGTCATTTCAGAATAGGTTTTTTGAGTTACGGAACATCCTATTCCAGAACATTAATTTTCGGAATTGGAGGTATAGGGCACTTTTGTCTCTACACTATCATTTTAAGGGTAATTTGGACAATTTGGAAAATTTTGAGGGTGCCTGAAGAAAGACTTGGAGGTGCAGGAAGAAGCAATCAAAAAATTGCACACAGGATGGCCAATTTATAGACAGGGTATACAAAATTACATACCGAATCTTATCCATAAATTGGCCATTTTGTATGCAATTTTTTTAGAATGTAAACTAGATGGGAGTGGGGTTCGATATATAAAAGTTTAAAATGCATATTGTGTGAGTGGGAAAAGATAAACAGAGGAGAGGTAGGCGAATGAAATTGATTTGCCACCTAAAGAGATGGGTGTCCTTTGGCATTATAAGGAGAAGTGAGTCATCAGTATATCACATGCCTATTAACTTTGTTTATGGAGAGAGAAGGAGAGAAGATAAGCACAAGGAGTGTCATCTAGTCAGCTACTACCAAAAAAGTTGACAACAGACTATTCTTCCTTTCTTAGTTCCTCTTCTTATATCCCACTCCAACCCTATCCCCAAACCCAACTATATTTCAACTAGCCTCGACGACTCAACACTAATACCCTCAAACCTATTTCGACTACCAACTGCTAAGTACATCTTTTCCATGTAGTTGTTTCTTCTGAGAATCTATGATCTTAATTGGCCTCACATCAAAGGAAAGATTCTCCTTCACTTGGACTAAATCTGATTATAGAATGTAACTTGGATCGGGTACATATTTCCTTAGCTGAGACACATGGAAAATGTTGTGAAGATTGGCTAACGAAGGTGGCAAAACAAGTTCATACGCAACATGACCTATCCTTCTAAGGATCTGGTAAGGTCCTATAAACTTCAGAGTTAATTTCTTTGATCTGATTGCTCTTCCTACACCTGTGAATGGTGTAACTCTAAGAAAGACATGATCACCTGCAGAAAATTCTAGAGGTCTTCTCCTTTGATTTGCATAGGACTTCTGCCTGCTTAGAGAGGTTTTTAATCTTTCTTGAATCTTCTTAACCTTCTCATTGTTTTGTTGTATCAACTCTGGTCCTATCAACATACTCTCACCATCTTGAAACCAACATAGAGGTGTTCTACACTTTCTACCATACAATACTTCAAAAGGAGCCATTCTAATACTTGCCTGGTAGTTGTTATTGTAGGTGAACTCCACTAGAGGCAAAATCTCATCCCAACTGCCCAAAAGATCTAACACACAAGTCCTCAGCAAATCCTCTAAGGACTGGATAGTTCTCTCTGATTGTCCATCAGTTTGAGGATGGTATGCTGAACTAAGCCTGAGTCTGGTTCCTAAAGCTTCTTAAAGTGTTTGCTAGAATCTAGAGGTGAATCTGGGATCTTTGTCTAATACTATACTTGAAGGGACACCATGCAATCTAACTATCTCGCTTATATAAATCTGCGCCAACTTCTACATAGATTTCTCAAATCGATTGGTAAAAAGTGTGCAGTCTTTGTCAACCTGTCTACAATGACCCATATAGAATTATTCTTACTCAAAGTACAGGGTAAGTGGGTCACAAAATCCATAGAGATACTATCCCACTTCCACACTAGGATGTCCAATTGAGTTAGCATGCCTCCAGGTCGCTGATGTTCAACCTTGGATTTTTGACAAGTAAGACAAGCGACAACAAACTTGGCTACATCACTTTTCATACTAGGCCACCAATAAGACTTCTTGAGATCTTGATACAGTTTGGTCATACTTGGATGTAAACTGAGCTTGCTTTTATGACCATCAGATAAAATTATTTGTTTTAACTCATGGTCTTCTGGTATACATATTCTCTTTTGAAACCTCACAATATCATCTGTTCCCAAAGAGAAATCTTTAGCTTTATCTGTGCCCAAAAGACTCAAGATGTTCTTCAATTTCAAATCCTCCAATTGTTTCTCCTTCATCATCTTCAAAAACTCATTAGTTATAACAAGCGCATTACAACTAATGAAGTTTGAAGATATAGAAACCTCCAAATTCAAATTCCTGAAATCTTTAATTAATTCCTACTCTTTCATCACGAGTGATGACATTTGTATTCTCTTACGGCTTAAAGCATCAACAACAACATTTGCTTTTCTAAGATGATACATAAGTTGGAAATCATAGTCTTTTAAGAACTCAATCCATCTCCTCTGCTGCATATTAAGCTCTTTTTGATCAAATAAATACCTCAAGCTTTTATGATAACTGAATACTTTAAAACTAGCTCCATAAAGATAATGCCTCCAGATTTTTAAGGCAAAAACAACCGCTGTCAGTTCCAAGTCGTGAGTTGGGTAATTCCTTTCATACACCTTCAGCTGTCACGAAGCATAAGCAACAACCTTCTTATTCTGCATCAACACATAACCCAATTCCTGATAGGAAGCATCACAAAAAACATTGAAAGGCTTATTTATATCAGGGATTGTCAAAACAAGGGCATTAGTTAACCTTCTCTTCAACTCTTCAAAACTCTTGTCACATTGCTCTGTCCATGTAAAAGGGTGATCCTTTCTGGTTAGTTGAGTCAAAGGAGCAACTATCTTGGAAAGACCTTCTATAAACCTCTTGTAATATCCTGCTAGTCCCACAAAACTTCTAATTTCTGTAATAGTTTTAGGACGTTCCCATTGAAGTACAACCTCCACTTTATAAGGATCTACTGAGATTCCTTGAGCAGAGATGACATGTCCTAAAAACTGTATTTTAGACATCCAAAACTCGCATTTTGAAAATTTAGCATACAACTGCTTTTCTCTCAAAATGTTCAGAACAATTCTGAGATGCTCTGCATGTTCTTCTATTGATTGAGAATATATCAGGATATCATCTATGAATACCACCACAAACTTATCAAGAAAAGGCCTGAAGATTCAATTCATATAATCCATGAAGATAGCTGGAACATTGGTCACTCCAAAAGGCATAACTGAAAATTCATAATGGTCATATCTTGATCTGAAAGCAGTCTTTTGAACATCTTTAGCTTTAACTAAGATTTGATGATAACCTGAGCGCAAGTCTATCTTCGAAAAGATAACTGCCCCATGTAGTTGGTCGAACAGGTCATCTATTCTTGGAAGAGGATACTTATTCTTGATGGAGCTCCCCATGAAGACTAGGTTGAATGAATTGTTTCTCCAATAAATCTTCCAATTGTTTCTTCAATTCAGCTAATTTGGCTGGTGCCATTCGGTATGGAGTAATTGACACAGGTCGTGCTCCAGGTACGAGGTCTATTGCAAACTCTATTTCTCTTTTAGGTAGAAGTCCTGGAATCTCATTAGGAAATACATCCATAAACTCCTGAACTACCGCCATATTTTTCTGAGTCTTATCATCATCCACAGAACAAGCAAAGAGTATGAAACACTTTGCACCCTCATGTACCTCTCTCTCAATTTGTTGAGCTGAAACAACTTGGATACTTTTTGATTCAGGGAAAATCAGTTGCTTATGACCGTAGTCTATCAGGATATGGTTAGCAGATAACCAATCCATTCCTAATATAACTTCCAAATCCTTCATGTGTATACAAATCATATTGATCTTATACTTCTGTTCATTTATAATCACTGGACACTCAACACACACAGATGAAGTTACTATAGTACCTTCTGTTGGTGTGGATACCACCAATTCAACATCTAACTCATGAACAGGCAAGTTAGGTTTCTTAACACAATCAATAGAGATAAATGAATGAGTTGCTCCAAAATCAAACAAAACAGACAACTGTGTACCCAAAATAAAGCAAATACCTCTGACTAGGCTATCAGACTGAGATGCCTCAGCTCCACTAACAACAAAAACTCTTCCTGCTGCACTGGGGTTTTGGTTGTCATTCTGTTGTACCTGTGGTATTCCACCAGAACTTGGAACTCCAAATCAAACACGACAATCTTTTGTTGCATGACCATATTTGTGACATCTATCACATGTGACGTTCGGAGTTGGATAAGGATAAAATCTGATCATATGCGGGCCACCACACCTAAAACATTTGACATTAGGTGGTAGTTGAGGATTGAATCCTCCACTACTGAAGGATTGAGGCTTGGAGTAAGGTTTCTTCTTGTCTTCATATCTTGGTATGCTCTGGGAGGGTCCTCCTACCATCTGTGGTTTAGCAACTTTGCTACTATTCTTCAAATTTTCCACCACTTTTGCTTTCTCCACTAGAGTTGGGAATTCTCTAATGGGCAATGGAACTACCACCTCCTTAAGCTCTTGTCTTAGTCCAAACTCAAACTTTTTGCACCTCCAATCTTCAGTCATGATCTAAGTACTGAACCTAGCCAGATGTTTGAATCTAGTAGCACAATCAGTAACTGAAAGGTTTCCCTGTTCTAGCTGCATGAACTCAATTTCTTTTGCATTTCTAACATTGTTTGGGAAGTATTCTTTCAAAAATATTACTTTGACACTTTCCCAAGTAACATTTTCTCCTCTTCCTTCCATCATTTGCTTCATTCCTTTCCACCAAAATTCAGCATCTTCAGTAAGTATATACACAACACAAGATAATTTTCTCTCCTCAGGACATTGGGTGGCTTCAAAAAATCTTTCAATGTCACTCATCCACTGATCTGCTTTATCTGGATTTCCTCCTCCATTGAACTTTGGTGGATTATGTTTCAAGAAATCCTCCAAACTCTAGGTATGGTGCTGATGATGAAGAAGAGTCGCTTCTGCTGCTAATCTAGCATTTTCTAATTGATGAAGGGCAGCCTGATGTTCTTGTACCATAGTAGCACTTTGTTGTTGTAAGGCTATTGCCATAATCTCTATTGCTTGAGCTAAACTGGGCATATCCGCAGATTGAGGAGGGTTAATTGGTCTACGTGCCATTTTTTAGACACATAAAGAAGAACATTACAACCAATCATGAACTAGTAAGCATGTCATTTAGTACATTCACAAACAAAATTTTCCAAACATCCAAAACAAATCAAATAACACATACATGATCATCCAAAACTTATCTCTTAACATATACTCAAACATTAAGGGTTAAGATAGAAATACATCTTGATTTAGTCATGAGTGTGCACCCTCACCACTCTATCAAGATCTTTTTCTTTCTTCATACTTTTATAGACACTCACAACAATCATCTCAAACCAACATGCACAAAAGAAGCCTAACAAACCCAATACTCTCAGGTCCTCCTAAGGATGAATTGCTCTGATACCATAAATGTAACAGCCCAAAAATTTTATAGCATATGCAATCAAACTCTTATAAATAAACAAAATATATATTCCAAATCATAAAATATTCAATACATGAAAGACAAATAAAAGAAGGAAAGAAGAAATAAGAGGAAAAGAAAAGCAGAACAGAACAAAACAAAAAGAAATATTTTTTTTATTTAGCTTGGGCGAAAATAATTTCGCCCGAGCTAGAAAGAAGTCGCTTGAGCGAAAACAGTCCAGAGAGCACTCCTAATTTTCACCTGAGCGAAAATACTCTCGCCTGGGCGAAAACACTCCAGAGAGCATCTTATTTTGTTTACGAAGGTCTCGCTCAGCCGAGCTTCATCTCGCTCAGCCGAGCTTCATCTCGCTCAGGCGAGACTTGCAAAGTGAACTTTTCTGCAAAAGTCGCTTGAGTGAGATTTTTCTGCTTGAGCGAGACTATCTAAAAATATTCTCAATTAAACTAACTTTTGTCTGCTAAGTATTATCATCCATTTAAGGTTCACAGTACTACATAAAGTATTCAGGTACATCAAACTTATCTACGACTATCTACATGACAAAAAGAGTGACCATTCCAAGGTCATAAAGTCTTTAACTACATCAAAACATATATACAAGACAAAAGGAACATCAGTTTAAGGGCATATCATCTTTAAGGTGCTCTAAAACCTGCATCTGCACCTGCTCATGTACATAGTACAGTCATCGGAGTTCATACAACAACATGAAAAACAAGGGTAAGCTAGTGAACTTAAAAGTTTATAACATACTAACTACATGCAAATAGAACAAAGTATCTTAGTCATAAGAATTTCTTTAAAGTCTAACATATCAAGCTTCAATACAGGTTTTCCTTTTCATTTCAAGTACTCATGTCAAACATCATACATAAAGGTCTCACATGGACCACATCAATACACATAAGTCACACATAGACCCATCATCTTCCGAAAGACCCATTAAGTATGCCCTTACCAGAGACTAACATCTAATCCAATACACAGGACTTAGATTCAACAATTCTAAGAGAAAGGACTAATCCAATACCCAAGACTTAGATTACCAGTGAATCTAAGAGAAATGACTAATCCAATACCCAAGACTTAGACTGCCATTTGAATCTAAGAGAAAGGATCAGAGTAAGCTTAAACATCCAATACTGAGTCTCACCAGCGGTTCCGGTGTGTATGAACTCCCTCACATCTTCTCACCACCTGATATCTTAGTCTGTGTGACTTAGATCATCAGTGAAGCTAGAGGATCTCTGTTAAACATAGGCGTGCTATACTTAATGTACACAAACGAGCATAACTTATACATTATCCCAAATGAATGACATCAATTCATCATTCACATCAATACTCATTCAATCTACAAATCATAGTATGTAAGTATCTTTCCATCATCAAAACAATACTTAATTACTCAAAATAGTTAAGTTAATCACACTAAGTCAAAACAAACAATCAAATTCATTCAGTGCTCAAGGACCAGTCAGACCTGCAAAAAATACTTGAGCACTGATAATCACATATTCAGATCTTCTGTCCTACAGGTTTATTTAAAGTAACTAGCTAGTATAAAAATAAGTTGCTAGCTCCCCTTACCTCAGACAACGATCCCCTACCAATTCCTCCGATCAGGCAATAACCCCGGTCCAACTTTTAGTATTACCTTAATCAAGTTGAGATGAACAACTTTCTCAATTGTTCCCATCAATATTGATGACAAAAACTTAACGAAAAACAGAGAACAAGAGATCTTTAGAGCAAATATGAACTTACTCTGTTTGAAATTCTGATCGGTTTAAAATGATTCTAAGATCCTCAGCTACTGTAGGACTTGATCAGAATCTGAAATATATGGAATATGAAGGGTGAAAATCAAGAGAGAAGGAGGAGAGAGCTATGGAGGTTCAAAGGTAGGATATATATATATATATATAGAGAGAGAAAGAGAGAGAGAAAGTGAAAAAAAGGGGTGCCTTTTTCTTGTTCTTATCCCTACGGGAGTGGGGTTACATTTACAAGTATATACAAGACAAAAGGCAAATCAACTTAAGGTCATATCATCTTTAAGGTGCTCAAAAACCTGCATATGCACCTGCTCATGTACATAGTACAATCATCGCAGTTCACAACACAATAAGACAAGCAAGGGTAAGCTAGCAAAATAATGTTTTTAGCTTATAGGAGTGAAAAGAATTGAAGTGATTAGATTTACAAATTCAAATATCAATTCTCAAGTCGAATACAACTAAGTTTAACATTCAATCACAAACTTTCATACTTTATTCCAAATTCATTGACCTCATAATGATCCATCTACAATTACCGTACCTTTATTTCCTTTCAATCCCCAGTACTCTAATTTCATTTTAATCAAAATGATTACAAATGAATTCATCATTCAGTCATAACAACAATCATATTCAACCATTCTGAAACTTATAGGTGCATGTTTAACCATGGTACTTTGGTTTCCTTTCAATCCTTAATACACTGGTTTCATTTCAACCAAAATGATTACATACGAGCCTATAACTCAATCATCACATATACTGCACCAATTCAATCACACTGAAGCATGTAGATGTATGTAACTATGGTACCTTGGTTTCCTTTTAACCCCTAGTACATTAGTTACATTTCAACCATAATAATTACATACAAGTCTATAAATCAGTCATCACGCATAACACATAATTCCATCAAACAACAGTCAAAATGTTCTCACATATTTCTATCTAACATCGTTACTTAAAAAAGTTCAATCAAACATACCAAATCAGAATAAATAACCAAACTCAATCAGTGCTCAAGGACCAGTCAGACCTGTAAGAAAAACTTCAGCACTGATAATCATATATCCGAGTCTTTTATTCTAGGATTCTATTTGAAAGTAAATAACTAAAATAAGTTACTAGCTTCCCTTACCTTAGACAACGATTCCCTATCAATTCCTCCAGGCAATAATACGAGTCCAACTTTAGGGATCTAGAACAAGTTTTTCAAATAACACCAACTTTTAGTATAACCTTGATCAAGTTAAGAGGAACACTTTTCTCAACGGTTCCCATCAATATTGATGACAAAAACTTAACGAAAAATAGAGAATAAGAGATCTTTAGAGCAAATATGAACTTACTCTGTTTGAGATTCTGATCGGTTTGAAATGGTTCTAAGATCCTGAACTACTGCAGGACTTGATCAGATTCTGAGAGAGATAGAATATGAAGGGTGAAAATCAAGAGAGAAGGGAGAAAGATGTGGAGAATGGCAGGAGAGAGAAAGTGAAAAGGTGTCTTTGTTGATTCTTATCTTTTACTGGGGTGAGAGTTGTTTTCCCTTTTCGTTTTTTTTTTCTTATTGTACTTATCCTCTCATGTGGAGGTTTACAGACAATAACTGATTAAATCATTTACAGATAATAAATCTTTCTTAAGATAAACAATATTATCTATTTGCAACTATAAGGACCTCAAATTTTGGATTTGTTGTTCTTCTTCTACTTTCCTCATCCATGTCATGTTGTTAAATTTATTATCATTAAGAAAAAATTATGTAAATAATTTATTTTATATAATTAAAATTAAACTTAAAATATTATACTGGAGGATTGTTTAATTTTTTTAGTTGTAAGTTATATTTAAATAAGTTAATAGTTATATTTTAATATTATGTTTAATTAGTTTTGATATAATGTTTAAACTATTTAATAATAAATATTTAGTTTATTTTTATTATTTGATTTCTTAATTAAAAAAATGATTATAAAAATTGTAGAAATAATTTTGTTTATTTTATATTTTTATATTTTAATTTTATGTATGAATATATACTAATTAAATTTTTTAATATTTTTTGTGAATTTTTAGTTGTGTGTTATACAATTTCTTTAATTTTTTTTATAAATGACAAGTTTTTATATAATTGTGTTATTATTTTTTTGTTATAAATGTGTTTCATTTGAAATTTTCAACCTATGAAAAACATTTTATTTTTCATAAGAGATGTGCTATATCTTCAGTAGAATGAAAAAAGATTGATTTTTTTTATGAAAATATACTAAAAGGATGATTGTGTGTATTCTAGCAAATATTTACATAATTTTAAATTTATATTTATAATAAAAATAAATTAAAGTAACTTAAGTACAATTTGATGTTTTGTTTAATGTTATTTTAGATTATGTAAAAGTAAAATTACAATTTTTTTATTTAAAAAAATGGTATTTCCACATTATATATGCAATTAAATATTAGAAAGAATTTATTTATACTGACAAATAATCCACCAATAAGAAAAATAAAAGTTTTAGTTAAATATACATTTTGCATCCATTTTCATAAAAAAATATAGGACATACATTTCTTTTTATTTGCACGTTGATTTCTAGATGCTGTTCTAAGGAGTTTCAGTATTATTTCTAATTATGATGATTGAATTTGTTAATTCTTTTGTATTTTTATGTCAAGGAAATGGATAAACAAGGATCAGAAGATTGGTATGAATATCAACAAGGGGCTAGCAAAAATCATGTAACTGGAAATCAGGATCAAGCTGACTTGATGAACAAGAATCAAATAAAGAAGAACGGAATAAACATGAATTGGATTAGATTTTTTTTATCAAACTTTCACTTGCTATCCTCTCTGCCATTGAGAAGGTATGATCATTGATGTCACTCCAGGCATACTTAACTTTTTTCTCAAACCAAACTTTATCTATCTTATTTTAAGGAATAAACTTATCTACGGTAATTCATTCTAATTCTAATTTGAAATTATAGTTTTAGGATATGTTTATATAGTTCTTATGCTTATATACTTAATGAAAGAAGGGTTCACATGTTAGCAAAACAATGTGAGACTTATTTTACTTATACTAGTTGATTCCAAATCTCAAAACACTAACAAAGCTTTTGATGTTATATATATATATATATATATATATTTTTTTTTTTT
>Ga0209700_105776_pt1 | contig 20257 bp, 7 predicted proteins | sample SiratroredBW_FD_187528 | JGI IMG/M metagenome (GOLD analysis project Ga0209700, IMG submission 187528) | Root nodule microbial communities of legume samples collected from California, USA - Siratro red BW (SPAdes) (version 2) | ecosystem: Host-associated > Plants > Roots > Nodule | place: USA...
TTTTTTTTTTTTTTTTTTTTTTTGAGGATGCTTGTGAAGAAAGTTAGTTTGTTAATGGATTTTGCTATTTTGACCTTCAGGCAGTTGTGCTCTTTGCCATGGGTGGCTATGGCACCTATCTGGGATTTCGGATTCGGTATTCTGATAATGTGGTATGCTGTTCAAATCCTTTCCCGTTTCATTACTTACTGTAGGTTTTTTATGTTTTGAATATTTTGCAGGAGGAAAAGGCTATGGCTAAGGATTTACATCCTAAGCTTTTAGCTGGTATGTTTTTCTTCTTTGCTCTTGGAGCTACTGGGGGAGTAACAGCTCTACTCACTTCGGATAAACCCATTTTTGAGAGGTCATTTTTTCATCTCCTACCTTTTTTGTTGTTGTAAGGTTTGCTTATTCATTTTCAACTGCAAATAAAACGAAGGAGAATCATGTTGCTGTGTTTATGTTCTGTTGTTTGCACGCAGCCCTCATGCTGTTACAGGCGTCATTGGCCTAGCTTTGTTGACAATACAAACTATATTGCCCTCACTCTTTGAGGTAATTAATCTGTTACTTGGTAGTAGTAAACGCTGAAGTTTGTTTTATCAAATGAGTTTATAAATGAAATTAGAGCTGTCTTGTTTTGAGCATTGTAAAGTAGCAAGTAAACCAAATTAATTCATGAACGGAATTATAATTTATAAGCCTTATATCACTCCATTTGTTTGTCCTTCTTACTCTGGGTTTCTTGAAAATGATGTGCAGGGAAATCCCGGACTAAGGAATGTTCATGGTATCTTGGGTAGTGGTATTATGACACTTTTTCTAGTTCATTTTGCCCTTGGACTTCAATTAGGATTTAGTTACTAATTGCGGCTTCCATTCGACCTGTATTGTTATGTTGAGTTTATTTATTTTAATTATGGTGTATATTCTTTCCTGCACAGGTTCTTAGTTTCAATTGTGAAATCTGATTACCATGATTTTTTGTTCTACACTCTATCATTTTGTTTTTAAAAATAGTTCAGAGATTGGTTACTTATCCACACATTATTTACGGAAAACATGGCTACATTTACAACCTACCTCAGAACTCACGATGAGAGAGGAGGATATTGTAATGAAGTCAAGAAATGAAGATAATGGTGAAGTATTCCAGTCGCATCAGCCCTGTTCAACACTTTGATCCCAGTAATTTAATAAGCAAATTGCCAATGAGGTAGTGGTTCTTCAGAAAGATTTCCAAACCTAATGTTAGCAACACTGCTTGTGAATAATAACTTGGTCCACAGCGACCCCGGCCACAATTTCACGATATTATTGGGCTACACTCTCGGAGATGGCAAGACCATATCAGTAATAATAACTTGCCACATTCCACATTTTTAATGCCTTTTGTGTCTAGCAAATAAATTTTTGTATTGTCATTGAGCATTATTATCCTTAATTAAAATATGTTCAATCGCAACCAGTCTGAATTTTTAAAACTTAGGTGCCGTGGGTGGGGATTTTGCACCTACGTACTACATTAACTATATATATTCATTTGGTTTTTATTACTCTTACTGTAAAGGGGAAACCATTGACTTGATTACACTTATTAACGTGATAAAATGTATTTTATAAAATTGTTTTCTCCCTATTTTATTTTTAAACAAATCGAATTAAAATTTATTCTATTTCTGTGTCTTAAATACTTTTATCAATTCAAATGTAGGGGTAAGTGACTAAAGTGACCCTAGACTTTAAAGCAATGTGAGAATGCCATTTTAGGACTATGAAAATGTAAACAACAGTTTCACAATTAGAAAGAAAACATGTGTTATAAATGGAAAAATAATTAAATTAGACACGAAATAAGAGAGAGAAGGAGAAGATGGAGCGAGTCTTTCGTCTACGTAATCTCTCTCTCTTTGCCTCTCCTCCCAATATATGTACATATAACACTATCCATCTCAGCTCTTCCTCTTCCTCTTCGATTTAGCATCTCATTTTCCCTAATTCACCACCAAAATAAACACGGTATGCATCTCTCTCCCTATTCTCAATTCAATGCATGCTCTTTATCGTTATTCTTTCACTTTTTCCATTTTATTAATCGCGTTTAGATCTCACATTTCGTTTCGTTTCTGTGATAACCGAATATTCATATCGATAATTGTTAATTATTTTACAATGCCAATTCGAACTGATTGCAAATTCGAAATTACGAATTGGAACCTGCTCTGCGACGCCTTTGATCCTGGTTGGATCGGGCACTCGCGGGTCCGCGACGTGTGCGATTGTAGGTCACGTTAGAATATGAGACAATGCCGTTTCTGTATCCAATCACAACTAACTCATATTTAGCTATAATTTGATATTAAGAATAAATAGTATATAGTAAGAACATTTGCATATCATTATCTAATTGCATATCATAGTTATGACAATGTATGATGGATTGAATTTGGTTGGAACGACAGTATAAAAATTATCCCTTTTGTCAATATAAACCTAAATTGGAAGTGTATTTTTTTTTTATCGGCTAAATTTAGTATTTGGATTTCCATTGAGTTTATAGAAGTATTTTACTTTCAGTATACCAAATTCTTCCTTCTGTATTTTGTATACTAGAATTTGTTATTGTACATTGAAATTTGTAAAAGTAATCTTTAAACTTCAATCTAAAGCTATCCTATTTATTATTATTTTTACTCACAAATGTAGGCTATTTAGATACTTTCTTAATTCTATATATCACTCCATGATAAATATTTAAAAGCACCTGAAGGAGTTCTTAATCATTATTTTAGTTACGCATGTCTAGGAAATATTATTTCTGAAAAATAAAACACATCTACATAAAATGTTTCCTTCAAAAGCTAATCTAGACTCAAATTAACGTGGTTTAGCGGTATATGTGTGAATTATTTTCTTTCCCTTGCGGTAGACTCGTCTTCCTTGCTGCACTTTTGAGGAACTTTGATGATTTCGTTGAAATATATGCACTAGAAGTTGCCTTTTCAATTTCAAGTTAATTTCTTTTAACCGAGTCAATTGCCATGAACGTAATGCACCGCACTTTTTTATTTCAACAACAGAAATGGAAACCTTCCTCTTCACCTCAGAATCTGTAAACGAGGGCCACCCCGACAAGATCTGTGACCAGGTTTCTGATGCCATCCTCGATGCTTGCCTGGAGCAAGACCCAGAGAGCAAGGTTGCCTGCGAAACCTGCACAAAAACCAACATGGTCATGGTCTTTGGTGAGATCACAACCAAGGCCAAGGTGAACTACGAGAAAATAGTTCGCGACACTTGCCGAGGCATTGGGTTCGTGTCTCCTGATGTTGGTCTCGATGCTGATAAGTGCAACGTTCTTGTCAACATTGAGCAACAGAGCCCTGACATTGCCCAGGGAGTTCACGGTCACTTGTCTAAAAAGCCCGAGGAAATTGGAGCCGGTGACCAAGGCCACATGTTCGGCTACGCCTCAGACGAAACAGCTGAACTAATGCCACTCACTCATGTGCTTGCTACCAAACTTGGTGCCAAGCTCACGGAAGTGAGAAAGAACAAGACATGCCCGTGGCTTAGGCCTGATGGTAAAACCCAAGTGACTGTTGAGTACAGGAATGATGGTGGGGCCATGGTCCCTATCCGTGTGCACACAGTCCTCATCTCAACCCAACATGATGAAACCGTCACAAATGAGCAAATCGCCAAGGATTTGAAAGAGCATGTGATAAAGCCTGTGATCCCAGCTGAATACCTGGATGACAAGACAATCTTCCACCTCAACCCTTCAGGTAGGTTTGTGATTGGAGGACCCCATGGAGATGCAGGACTCACTGGGAGGAAGATAATCATTGATACCTATGGTGGGTGGGGTGCTCATGGTGGAGGTGCCTTCTCAGGGAAGGATCCAACTAAGGTTGATAGGAGCGGTGCATACATTGTTAGGCAAGCCGCAAAGAGTGTGGTAGCTTCAGGGCTTGCACGTCGTTGCCTTGTGCAGGTTTCCTACGCAATTGGAGTGCCTGAGCCATTATCTGTGTTTGTGGATACCTATAAAACAGGGAAGATTCCCGACAGTGATATTCTGGCTCTGATTAAGGAGAATTTTGACTTTAGGCCTGGAATGATTTCCATCAATCTTGACCTCATGAGAGGAGGCAGCTTCAGGTACCAGAAGACTGCTGCTTATGGGCATTTTGGAAGAGATGATCCTGATTTCACATGGGAGAAAGTGAAGATGCTGAAGCCCAGTGCCTGATTGATTGGGCTTGGTGGTGTTTCTTGAGATGTCATCGTAATCATCTTTCTGATCTCAGTGTTAGGAAAATAATAAAGGAGCTTCCGTGAGTACATACTTCATTTAAGATGTATTTTTCGGCTTTGATGAGAAATTAGGAGCAGAAACGTGCTGTCCTAACTGGAGGCGTTCGCACAACAGGAGCATTCAGCTTTAGCTATCTACCGCTTTCCATTTTTGTTTAAATTTCTAATTCTTACTTTGTTTTTCTCTCCTTTCGATATTGATTGTTCTGCAACCAATCTTGTGTCGGTGGGATAAACGTAGAATGCCATTTATTTGATTCTTTTGTCACTTTTTTTTATCATGTTCTTCGAAATCGCAAAGGCTTCAGCAACTTTTTTTCTAATTTCTACAGGGTATAATGTTTAGGTTTTCATTCTGGCATTAGTAGAAATTGTTGGATGGTTCAAAAATGTCACATACAGAGAAAAGGTGCAAGCATTATATTTGGCTCAAGTGAGCCAACCCAAGATTGTCCATTACCAAGAATAGGTGGTGTTCCTTGCAAAGTCAGTGTTATTCTCCTGACTAATCTAAATATAATATATGTAGTTATATTATTTAGTTTACCTAAACAATTAATACATAATACATGTAACTAAGGAATTATTTCTCCTCGAGGTCGCATGATGATCCCAACCTTCTTAATGGGCACCTCAATTGTTTACACTGAATCTACACCTTCTCACTAATATGGCCTTCTCACTAATATGGTTATTGTATCTGTTTTTGTAAAAGTGGATTTAGTCATATCATAAATAATAATGCACGTGAATAATAAAATCGAAAACTTAATTTTAAAAACTTTTCTTCTCTAATTAGTTAAAGATTTATAACATGCAATATAAAAGAGATTAAAGATAAGAAGAATTTTAGTTTAGTTTGTTTATAAATGCATACTCTGTCCAATCCTTGATCAATCCGATTAAGTTTTAATAAGCAAACTAATGTTACAAAGATACAATTGAGTATCATTTAAACTTAAACCACTCTTGGTTTAAACAATCTAAGTATTATTTTAACACTTAATCATTATTAGTTAAACAATTCAAAACATAATTTAGATTTTAGTCAGTCATAAAGCCTACTAATCATTAACAGATATTTAATAAAATTACTTGAAATTTTAGATTAAAATCCTGAAAATATCTAGTGACAATGTTTAAAATTGGTTGAAGAGAATTCATGTGTTAGCTAGACTGTTAATCATGATTTTAGGTGTAAAAGATAATATCCCATTAGAAGTTTATTTTATACCATAAAATCACCTATGCAATTGCGATTTCAATTATGCAAATTGAGAGATTTTTGGAACTCATATATGTTGATTATAACAGTAAAGAAGCAAGATATTATCTCTTAATAATTTTTAAAAGCTAAATATTGAACACTTACTTCAACTGCTTATCAATTATAATAATTAATTTATTACTGGGAAAATCAAGGAGATCAAACAAGAATGAGAATCGAGCCACATTGGAATGACGCCACCTTCAATCAAAAATCTTAAAGCATTGGGTTTGTGGGTTTTCTTGTTTATATGTTGCTCAACTCTCTCAAGCCTACTCAATGTGACTTAGACTCACTCACAAACGATCCTCACTTGTACCGCCGTTTACACACTTAAACAGGACATGCTTGCCTGAAACCTTCGTCAGGAAGACTTTCGATACAGGGATCAAATTGTACCCGTTTGAGCCGGTTACACAAACCATCGACTCTGATATTGCTTTTCGGAAAAATCCAAGGAGGAAACACTGGGGAGAACAAACAAGAATGAGACAAGAGCCAATACAGAAGAGAATGACGTCATTTTCAACCCAAAACCTTAAGGCACTAAGTTTGTGGGTCTTCTTTCTTATATGTTCTCAACTTTCTCATTTTTACTCAATGTGAGACTTAGACTCACACTTGGATATCCAACAATCTCCCCTTCAAGTGAGAGTCCCTATTTCACATTGGTACACTCTCTCTTGGTCAGAAGCATTTTCAAACACGAGTATCTCACTCACAAACAATCCTCACTTATATTGCCGTTTACACACTTAAACCGAACACGCTTGCCTAAAACCTCTGTCAGGAATACTTTCGATACAGAGATCAAATTGTACTTATATGAGCCGGTCACCGTTCTCTATTTATCTACACACAACTTGCACTCATCCACCTATCTTATATTATGATAATTATAGTCTTCTTGACATAGTTGTTAAACTTGTGTTTAGATGAACTCACTAAACACGTAAAGATTAATTAACACATTGTTGATGAGAAGCTTCAACAGATTTTATGTGTTTGCTCCGTGTTTTAGTTTCTAATCAATTAGTTAAAATAATTACCGGAATAAAAAAGAATTCAATTTGTTTGGGTTAAGTACCTTAATTTCTTTATCTATATTTATCTTAATTAAAAAAACAAACTTGTACACCTCCATAAATAATTGGGTTTTCGATACAACTTCGGTTGAGTCATTCTTTTAAAGTCATGCACAAACATGTGGATGAATAGTTGAAATTGTGAGTTGTTGTTACCATTGACGGATTATGTTGGAATATGATATCATTTGTAACTTTATAGTATTGTAATATGTAACAAAAGGTGGGCGTGCCGGAGTGGTTATCGGGCATGACTAGAAATCATGTGGGCTCTGCCCGCGCAGGTTCGAATCCTGCCGCTCACGATGTTTTTTTTAACATTTTACCCTTAAATTTTTATAAAATTATCACATTAATTAAAAACTTAATTTTATTAGTCTAAATTTAAATAATCATAATACTGTATTTTAAATTATTATATATAAATATTATTTATTTATTTTATCAAAAAATAGATAAATCAAACTAAAGCTGTATTTAATTTGTTAAATTTTAAAACAAACTAATTAGCCAATATTTGGATATTCTTTTTATATTTAACATCACTCATTCATAATTGTTCATACATTTATAAAACTTATTATATGTCCCATATTTTTCTATTAAAATATAATTAATAAAATAACTTTGAGAATATATATATATATATATATATATATATATATATATATATATATATATATATATATATATATATTAAGTTGTGTAAATTCGTTTAATAGTTTATATTTAAATAATTATACTACTTTTTAATAATCATGTTATAAGTGTAAAATATTTATCAACTTTATTGCTGATTTATTTAGGTGGGAGATTTAGTTGGTTGTCCAACAGATGATTATTTTTTAATATCATATTTTTGAAAAGCTTGAACAATAAGATTTGATTCTTATACATTCAACCATTATAAAATTTATGACAGTTCTTTCATCCTCGAAAAAAGAAAAGTTTCAAACTTAACAAAATCATTCCCTTAACATGCTTTATTCAATTTAGAGTTTTGGCGGACTTCATATCTATATATAAAATATTTGAGATATAGTATCTATATATAAGATACTCAAGATATATTAAGATTTATTAAATATAACAAATAAATTATACAACAAATTCAATCATAACAACTGTACTATTATATAAGATAAATTATATAATACATGCATGATAATTATTTTATCAAGATTATCTTTTAATTTAAAAGATATTTAGAAGAAATTATTCAACTCATCTTAACTTATATTTTACATCACACAATTCTTTTACTGATTTGTGTGATAAAATGTCATTGGTAAGTATATGTTTATTTGGTATTTGTTAAAAAGTTGTTTCCACTTAACAAAAACATTCAAATTCGAGTAAAGGCATAGATATATGAAAGATTTGTTATTTTTAAAAAAAATTAATTTCTTTCATAATGGACCAAATATAACCCGGATGGGCTAAATAGATTGACTCACTTAATTCTAGAAAATATAACTTTCTAGTTTTGGTGTAACATTTCAATCTACTTTGTTCTAATGTGAAAAGTCGAACCAAATTACAAATTATTAAAATAAGATCATATTAATATAGATATCATGATTATGACACATGGTATATATATAAATGATTATTCAAAATATTATGTTAATATGCATACCAAATACAAATATTAAATGATAATTTTAAATAACATCCAAATAAAACATATATAATCTCAAAAGTCAATACACCGTATTCATATCAAAACTTAAAGTCCAAACAAACAAATACAATTCAAAATCATCTTAAACTCAATACAATCCAAAATCACAAAAATATAAATTACTATCCACAATCAAATTATTGATGTCCTATCCTTCTATAACATTAGAGTTGGTTTGAAGTGAGAAATCCAAAACATATTCATCTGGTGCATCATTTATTTATCCCATTTGCATAAATGTTAACTAGTAATAATGAAAAAGTAAAAAATAATTAATTAAATTAATCTCATATAATAATAATAACATTGTGTGGTACTTCAAAATCATGCAACCAATTTTGAGAGAAGTGAAGTGAGAAGCAAAGGTGAAAAGGAAGAAGGGACCGTGTATGCATGTAGTTAGCCTGTTTCTTTTATGGTTTCATGTCCTGTATTAGTTGAGTAGATAGAAGATGTGAAAGGAAGAGTAAATCATAAATTTGAATTTCATTATGATTTTGCTTTAGTGACAAGCCAGATCAAACTTTGTTAAAGAAGAAGCTTAACTAAATAAGAATTATATAATCTCACATCTGGGGTGGGGTGACAGTTTTGTCCACAAAAACCTTTGTAACGAAATAGGACAGATATGTAACAGCAACAGCAAAAATATGGTAAAAGGAGCTAGCCAACCTGTAAACCTTTTTACCACTTTCATAATCCAATCCATGCGATGCAATTCAATGATATGTCTGTGTCCTTGTGGAAAACTGAAAACCATGCTCCCTTGCAGCTATGACAAAAACTGTTTCTTCTAGTGACTCACATGCATACGATGGCAGAGGAAGGTACCCATTCCAGGCAAACATATCTCAATCATAGATCCAAAGGATAACCTATCATCTTAGATGTAATGTATGAAGAGATTATGAATCTGAACAAAAGAACAAACTTATATGGAATCACAAATCCTCGGAAGTTACAGGATATCACATCAGAAGACAAATACCAATAAACTATTTAACTAATTATGAAAATCAATAAAATAGGGATTAAACCTAGTCACTCAAGACATGTCCTTCTAACAAGCCAAATTTCATGAAGAACTTCTTCTTATTGCAATCCAACATTTCACTCAAGCTACAATTTAAATTCCTCTCCTTTAGAAGTTTGTACCGTGGCTCTATTCTTCTCTTGAGGCCATGATGAAAGAAATAAGGATAATCAACAACTTCATCAACTTGTCTTCCCATCACATCTACTAAAAATTTGAACTTTGGTTCTAACGAATTCTGGATGCTCTTGATCAAGATAGGAGGAAAACCAACCACCAAAGTAACTATCTGTCTGTCTTGAAATCCTCGTCTCTTTAGATACGCATAATTAGGTACCAAAAGCTTGTTCACATCTCTACTCAAGATTGCTGGGAAGTTCATAGCCGCTGCTTGAAGATCCTGCTCACTCAGACCTATTGACTTGAGGAACTGTGAAGTAGGGCGGAGTCTTTTCTCAACACTATAACCCATAATATAAGGGTCCTTAACTATAACTTTTCCGATCATTCCATCTTTGTTGAGACCAAGGCTAACAAGAAAGTTCACAATTTCAGTCAATTTTGTTTCAATGCTGTAGCTTATAAGCCTAGGGTTGAGCAGTATCATTTTCCCAATATGCTTTTCAGGAATTCCCAAAGCCTGAAAGAAGGCCAAAAGGGGACAAAGCTTCTCTTCCACACTGTTTGAGAGTATGTGAGGGAACTTAGCTATGGCAGTAGCAACCTCACGTGGTTTTGTTCCCAGAGTCCTGAGACACTCAACCGTGGGCATAATCTTGTCATAAAGATCCAGAGCAAGAATCTTAGGGCATTTTGAAACAATTGAGGGCAATTTTCTTTCTTCAATGCCAATGCTTCTCAAATACTCCCAATTCTCACTTGCTCTTTCCTGATGCACATCCTCAAGCCGCCTACACCGTCGGAAAATTCCTTGCACACTGTTCTCATCAAACCCTTTATCTTTGAAAAACCACATCATGCTGCTGCAGCTGTTATTGCTGCTAGTGATCTCCATTTTACGCTAAAAATAATTTATTTTTGAGAATAAAGAAATAAAAATTAGCTTACATACGGAAACACCAATAGAACTATAAGAGTAACATGAAGCTCTCAACTCAGCACAATTCAAAGGTTATATAACACTCTGTTCAACACAAACAGACATGTAAAACCGATTATTCACACTCACAATTTTGCAAGGGACAAAACAAGATTGAAAGATTAAAAACTGTTTGGAAATAGAAAAGGAAAATTAAAATGGGATAACTAAGAAATGGATATGGAGGAATGAAGAATGAGTTACCGAAGGGTTGTGCCGTATGCATGCGTCGGAGGAGAAAAGGGTTCAACACTGACAGTGAAGACGAGCGTCCGAGAAAAATTAAAATGACCCAAGTGAGAGATAAGGTGTGCAGTGTTCCCTGTTTGATATCTGGACCGTTCGATTAATACAATGTTCCAGATTTTGACACGTGCTCTAATAAAATATTCCTGTGCTGTGTAATGCGATATTTGTATTTCCAAACTTTGCTTTCGCATTTCTCATTTCTACGGCCACTTTTGGCTACTGGCGGCTTCCGATGAAATCAAGACATGAATTTCACTCCAATTAATTTGAACTTATGTTTGAGACGATAAATTAAGTTTGTAAAATTAAAACTATTCCATGAATCTCAAAATTTGTAATTTATAATTATTTGGTAATTCTTTTTCTGTTAAACTTCATATATATATAGATATTTATAAGATTCTCATGAAAATTTCACATTAAGCTTAAGATATGCTCTCATTTGATCATTTTATTAGATAAAGAATTAATTAAACTATTTACCTAAACAAATATTCTTCATCTAAATCAATACAGCATCTTTTATACAGTGATAACATGCCCAATAGTTTTAAGTCCCATATGAATGTTCCTGAGCATCAACTCAGTTGCTTTGGCCTCGGGGTGAGACTTGTCGCCAGCCAGAAACTTTTGAAGGGCTCCATTAATTTCCACATAGCTCCAACCAGGTGGCTTCTGGATGCCAACATCATCCACTCCCTTTCTCACACTTGCGGCTTCATCATGCTTATCCATCAGAGTTAGCATATTAGACAGCATCACATAACGGGCTCCATGATCATGCTCCATCTCAAGCAGCTCTAGGCTGGCAAGTCTAGCCAATGTCACATCCCCGTGTACTTTGCAAGCACTCAACAGTGATCTCCATATCACAGCATTGGCCTTGAACGGCATATTCTGAATCAAACAATATGCTTCATCCAATCTTCCAGCCCTACCAAGAAGGTCAACCATACAACCATAATGCTCCATTCGAGGACTAACACCATACACAGTCAACATGGATCCAAACAGCCTCTTGCCATCATCAACCAAACCATTATGCCCACAAGCACATAAAAGTGCCACAAATGTGACCTCATCCGGTTCTAATCCTAGCAACCTCATCTCTTCAAACACGGCCATAGAATGCTCACCAAGACCATGATGAGCAAGGCCAGACAAAATGGAGTTATAGAGAAAAGTAGTTCTCATATCATCTCTTGTTCTGCTGAACACATCCAATGCAGTGTCTATGCTTCCACACTTGGCATACATATCCACAACAGCACAAGTGAACCCCCCGTGGGTACCGCACTGCCAACTCCCACCATCATACTTCTGGTGAATCCTTCTTCCCAATTCAAGGCCACCTAGCCGAGCACACGCCCCAAGAGCGGCAACCACAGCAACCTCGTCCGGTTCCATCCCCAAACTCTCCAACTCCACAAACAGCTCCAATGCTTCCTGAAAACACCCAGAGTGACAGTAACCACTAATCATAGCCGTCCAAGAAACCACATCTCTCCCACCCATTTGATCAAACAACCTTCTAGCAACCTCAACTTCTCCGCGCAAAGCATATGCACTCACCAAAGAAGTCCAAGCCGCAACACCACTCTTTCCATTCCCGCAACTCACAACTCTCTCAGCCACCTCCAAGCACCCACATTTGGCGTACATATCAACAAGTGCATTCACCAACAACTCATTCTCATTCACACAACCCAATTTCCTATACACCAAGCCATGCACCAATCTCCCAGTCCCACGATCCTCCAAGGACGAACAAGCGGACAACAAGGCAACGATGGTATACTCATCAACCTCAACACGACTCCCTCTCATCTCCCCAAAAACCTTCAGATAACAATCAGCACGACCCGCACGCACAAGCCCATTAATCATCGTGTTATACGAAACGCAGTCTCTCACAGGACTTTCATGGAACACCTTACACGCATTGTGGATATCCCTAAAAACAAAATAAGACTGCAAAAGAGCGTTGACAACAAAAACATTTGACTCAAACCCACTTTTTATAACGTGAGAGTAAAGCTGGAGAAGGAGTTGGGGAAGCGATAGCTTGGCACATGACTTGATAAGGAATGGAAAGGTGAAAGAGTCCGGAGAGATGGGTGGGGAGGAGGAGAGCATTGACCTGAAAAGAGAGAGGGCGTGGTGGGGGGTTTGGGAGAGGGAGAAGGCTCTGATAAGGAAGTTGAAGAGGAAGAGGTCAGGGTTGGGGATTTGGGAGAAGAGAAGGTGAGAATGGTGGAGGTGGTCGGTGGCGAAGAAGGAGATGAGTGGGGCCATGAGGAAAGGGTCATGGTGGCGCCCTGTGACCACCGCTTGGGCCTGGATTTGGAGGGCTTGGTGAATGCTTTTGCATGATCCTAACACTGCTTTCAAACTCTTCATGTTTTCCTCTTCCTTATGCTGCTAATGAACACGCTTCCTCCTACACAGTCACAAACCACGTTATCAATTTTATAACCAAATTCAAAGCCCTGCCATGGCCTTAGCGTCTCAAATGACAGATTCGAAAATCATTATGATAGGGTTTAAGCAGAATAAAGGAGAAGAGAGAAAGGATCTAAGTGTTCAATTAACACTTAGATCAACGATAACACTTCTGAGAAGTAGGTCGTTTTTTAGCTCCTGAATCAGGTGTTGAACGTTTGAAATCTTTCACACAAGATTGATGTACACATAGCCTTACAGTTAACAAGCTCAATTCGCGATAACACATGCGTAACCACATTGTTATAAACATATCATCAAATTCATCTAACAAGTTTTGTATCATTAGCGGAATTTGTGGTTCATCCGCCTAGACCGTAAGAGATTGCATTAACCCTTCACTATGGTGGCACAGCTGTAGCATATAAAAATGGACACCTCCTTCCAAAGCTTTAAGCAAATGCTGCTTCTTAGCATTTTTGACATTTTGTGCTGAAGCCCCTCTCAAAACATGTTTCTTGCCATGTCCCCGAAATTTCATAATTAACTTGTTAAAATTCCAAGTGATATCACCCAAAATAACCAACCATTCCACTCCCAAAACTAGGTTGAAGCAACCCAAAAGAATTAGAAAGACATCTGAAGTAAATGTTGTTTCTTGAATTTTTGAAGAAAAATTCTTTACCATAGAATGAATAGCAATCTTGTTACCATCTACAACTATAAATAACCATTAGTGGCTCACTTCCTCAATTCTGCAGCCAAACTTGACCATTTGGATATCCAAGAAGTTATGAGTGCCTCCACTATTTAACAAAATATGTAGGGGATGTGTGTTAAAATAACATGTGACCTGCATCGTTCTAAAATTCACAACTCCTGTTAAAGCACTGCCGAAATTTGGAGGTCATGGCAATAATCCAAATTAGTTTTTGTTGATATTAATTTATCACCATCAGCACTTTCTGTCACCTCTAAAACATGAACCTGTAATCTCTTGTGTCAAATTATGTTTTGTATAGGGTTCATCAAAAAAGTAACAAAGACCATTTCATTCATAAAAGATAGTGTCAACAATAGGGTGTTCAGAGTTTTTAGTCACACCTGACTTTTTTGGCAACACTGGTTTAGGACCTAATATGCTCCTATTCTTGTTGAGTTGTCAAAAGGGTTCTGCTGAAGTTTATGAATTAGTCGGTTCCACAGACTAAACAGTATTTTTATATCAACTACCCCAGGTTCCAAGTTTCAAACAATCTCATATTAAAATTGCATGCTAGAAGAAAAATAGAAAAGGGAGAAACCGACAAATGTAATAAATAACATAATAAGAAATAAATAAAAGGTAATGATCAAATTTTGAAAGAAATTTCATTGATTATTATTTGTTGTTTTTAAAATTTAAGATAACATATTTTTTTCAATTACATCCTTATTTTCATTTTTATCATGTATTGAAAATTATCTAGAGAGAGAACTAAAAGAGGTATACATTAAATATTTTTTCTCAATTTCAATAAAAAAAAACTTATACAACTATCATATACTATAGTAATACATAATGAAATTAAAAACAATAACTTTATAAAATTAGTAACTTAATTTAGCTTCAGTTCTTAGCCAAAATTAAATCCAATATTTAAAAAAATATTACTTAATACAGATTTCTAATATAATTTTTTAATCTAATTAAATATCAAGACTGAATATTCTTATAAGTAAATATAACTTTCTAAAATAAAAAATAAGTCTAACTTAAATGTAGTCCAGCATAATAGAGCCTAAAGCAATTCTTTAATTTGTTTCCAAACGCATTTGTCAGAACATTTTTAAGCATCCATGTTCAATCATAATTATGAAATCATTTAAGAATATATAATCCTCAATCCCCTTTTTTTTTTATATAAAATTTCAATATTTTAAATGTTAAAACTAATATCTTATTATATATAAAGAAAAAGATAAAATAATCAAAATAAACTACTCATCAAATAATGAACTACATCACTACTTCATAATATAATTACTTTCTTCTTTTCTTTTCTTTTCTCCTCTTTTATGCAAATATAAAAATCTATATTTCATTAATTTCATTCAAATTATAAATTACATGTTAAATATAAAAACTAATAATGTATAATTTTATTTAAATAGATATATAAAATTAATATAAATATTAAAATAAGATAGTATAATAAAAAAATATGAAGAGATTGTATAATTTGAATAAACATTTTTCAAAGTAAAGGATCCACACATTGAGATTGTCCACGATTTTTTTTTTTAAAAGAAAAATCCTACAAAAAGGATTGGCTATATGAAAAGATTTCTTTGCAGGAGAACCCACAACAATGATTAACAAATCTAAAGGTATTTCAGATTTAAATTGCCAAGAAGCTAGTTTTTGTTACCAAGAGAATACACTTTACAATTCAATTCAATTCAATGGTATAGGGATCATCCACCAAACTTGTCCAAAGTGTGTTTGCCTCAGCAACAATCAGCACAATTACAAACAAAACCGTACAAGATTCTTACTGAAGCTTACAATAATACGAAATTTAATCATAGAGACCTTCTTCATGCCAAAAGTCGACTAAAAAATCAACCATCTCCTGCACAAGGATATGAAGATCATTCTATCAATTTTTCACTTAAGTTATCCCCAAATTTGATAACAAAAACTGTATATAAGAACTTACAGTTAATGATATTGGCTGTTGAAAAGGTTCCGTGGATAAAAGCAGATCCTCATAACTTGTTGTTAAGCTGCAATAGATAACCAGGTTACTGTTGGCAAACACCGCTTGCGTACATAGGGTACGTAGGATTTCACAAACACAAGAAGGCAGAAACTACAAAAGTGCATCTAAGACCTCAACCTTACAAAAAGAAGAAACTAGTAAGACTGGCCACAAGACAAATAATGGATTATTGGTTAAATATATAGAAATGAAATAGGCATTACAGGTATACATAGATTATAAAATAAAAGTTCCCACTCTAAGATTCACAGTTGAAGAAATATTTTAACCTGTGTAGTATATTCAGAGAGATGTAACAAAAGTTGAGTTTCGTTTGTCAAAACATGTAATCAAAATAACAAAGGGGTCAATTAATTTGCTGCAAAACTTTCTTGACAGTAGTTTTATCCATTTAGTGTCTGTTGCAGAATAAAATTCAACAGAGAAAGAAGGTGGTTGTGACCCTCCCTCAAATTACAATAATGAGTTATCTACCTATTATGAGTTCAAAAGTTTCTGGCTGGCAAAAATGTCCATTCCCTGTGTTTTAGCTCAATAATTAAGTTGTTTCCCAAACATCCAATTGATAATTCAATTTTGGATTGATCATTTCACTTACATGCAATAAAAATAAATTAAAAAGGCACATACGGTAAATATTAGCAGTCTAAATGACCAAGTTATAACCTAGATACACAAATAGCATATATCAAACTTTTGTCTGTATGGTGACCACACTTTCAAACAGACGCTACAGAGTGCCAGGAATACTGAAACATTCTACGACTTGTGCAACTTTGCAATGAGAATAGTTATTTGGTAAACCACGATAAGAACTGTATATTTCAGGAGGACACTAATACAATTCGATGATGACAAGCAAATCCATGATAATGCCTGTGGTCCATTCCATTTTCAGATTAAATGTTTTTAGTGCATGGTTGCCCAATATGATGGAACAATATTCCACGTTTACGAAGATGAAGTTGTCCAGAACTTTAATTCAACATTCATTTCTATCTCACCATTTATTGAAAACTTTAACCAACAAAGATAATAAGGAAAAAAATAAATAAATAAAGCTCAATCCATCTCTAATCTAATTTAAAATGCAGTTCTCTCCCTTCTTTCATCCTTTTCTACTCATTTAACTTCAGTGATATCAATAGTGTAAACACCTCATCGTTACAGATTCAACATGCATGATACATCTTGCCCACTTAAAAGTTTCCCACAGTTTTTAAACATGTCAAGTGACATCACATGGTATTGATGGTGTAAAACTTTTTATACTGTGCATCCAAGTTAAATCCTAAAAAACATTATTATCCCATTAAACGAACATTCCTCTCCCTTTTTTATAACAGTTTTAAACATATCAAATGGTACACTGATAGTGAAAAACTCTCTTTATATGGTGGATGCAATTTAAACCCCAAAAAAACATTATTATACCATTTATATAGCCTTTCTCTCCTCTCCCTTTTTATAACAGATGAAATCAGAAATATGCATATACCTCACAATTGAATCTTTAGGTGGTCTTTCCAATTTTTTAGATCGATTACCAACCCATTCTTTTCTCATTTGATGCCAAGCTATCTCGGCTGCAAGAAAACATAAAAATATAGTTGAGAACTTTGAACCAGTTATACCAAATTGAAAAAATTCAGTGCCCGGGAAATCAATCACTAAATTGAGTCTCACAAGGCATAAAGTCAACATTCAAGAACAATTTTCTGAAGATTTTAGAACCTGGAAGAATATGCCAAACAGGTTCCCAAGATCTTTGGTTGCATATGTCAATTTTATATAAAATTTACATGCATATACTACATAGTTTGTAATTTTGAATCATACTCAATACAGGTAAATTAAACACACGAGCAATTATTTACCTCAATCAATTTTTACATTTTGTACTTTAAACTACATGGAGAAAATAAAACCAAACCTCAAAAAAGCAATGTCATACTAAGAAAGTATAACATTGATAAAAAAACAGGGTAAACAAAGCAGCCCTTGGGAACTCTGTAAAATTATTCCAATAAAAGATTCATGCTATGCCACATACCTTAATTTAAAGTTAAAAATTACTACAAAGTTCAGGAAAAGATGTTTCAATACTAATTATGAATATTACTAATAAAACCAGTATTATATATACACTTATAAGACAATTGAATAGCTGAAACCATGACAGATTTTGCGCATCAACACATGTAAACGCTTCTTTTGTCTTCTAAATTATAAAAAAATGTAAGAAAATAGCATACCATGGTTAACAAATACTTCTTTCTCAGTGGACTTTTCGCCGGGGTCGCGTGATCCCTCCGAAGAACATTTCTGGTGGGCATTTGAACTACTACCGTTGAGTTCCATCTTCTATGGGACAATCAACATGCCTTCTAGGCTACTAATTCACATGCAAAGAAATTAAGTAGAAGTCATGCTGTCAGATAAATCCTTTCACTATTAAAAAATGCAGGCTCAATGTTTGGGAACTGAAAAAACATGTCAGTTGAAGACAGTAATTCAAAAAAATGGTGAATATTCCACATTGAAAACAAAGAATTATTTTTTCCAATTTCAAGTTTATATTATCTGTTGTTCATTTTTCAAGCACTAAAAGAAATCACCACTGGGGAAGTTATTTTCAAAGACAATTTCAAAGACTCAGAACTAATCAACAAATTCAAGAAAACAGACTAAAATTCCTGAAAGACGCACTTCTCTTTAAGAAAAGCATAACCAAATCCAAAGAAGAAAATGAAACACTATTTGGAACAATGCACCACTGAGGAACAACTTAAACAAGAAAAAAAAAGAACAAAGAAACTAACCACCTTCTCTTTGCTTTCACAAATTTGAGTTTTCAACTAATTCACAAAAATGGCAGAAACCAACACAAACACACCCAAAACCTATTCATTAAATTAAAAAACATACTACAATTGATTCATTGCATCAATTTTCAGTTACAAGCAATCTGTTCCTCTTTTCAGTGAGCACACACAGCTATAGTAAAACAAAATCGAATTCAGACTCCATCTTCTCCATCGGAGTATGCAAAGAACAAAAGTAACGATAAAATAGAATAGTAATTAAGAGTCAATTAAACAGCAAGCTTAAGCATAAGTGCCTCAGCAGAAAACAAAAAGAAAAAAACTCGGCACAAGAAATAAACAACATAACCAATTGGATTTAAGATTCACAGTGCAATTTGATTTTCAAATTTTTACAGCGCTCGGCGTTTACCTACGATGAACCAAGATCCTTCCCAAGATTCCTGTACATGGGGGAGGAAAGAGGAGGAAAATAAATAGGAAAAAAAAACCCTACGGTTCCTTTCTTTTAAATTTTTGTTCTTATTTCTAAGTTTACTTTTTTTTATTTCTTCAAATAGTTAATATAATTTTTTTAAGCAAAGTTTCCTTTGATTTTTTTTCGAACATTAATATATAATTGAATAGCATTAAATGGCTTAATTTTTCAAGAGATAAACTTGTTTGTTAATTTTATTTTTCAATATAGTTACAAATTTAATTCCACGTTGTTGTTTTATTAAAGCCAAATATAATTTCATGTACACAAATAATTAAACTTTAATATTAAAGCAATTTTTTCTAGGACTTTCAATTAAAATCAATACAGTAAGAAAATTAGGTAACTCAATCAAACAATAAATTTTGATGTGTACCTAAAACTGTATTTGATTTGGCGTTAGAAGAAGGAATAGAGAGAAAGTATTTCAATATTTAATCGGACTTCATATCCAAATTATTTTTCAATTATAGTATGATAATTAATTTAGAATTTTAAATTTGTTAACTATTGAAATTAATCAATTAAACCTTGAATAGATTTTTTATTTCTTTATAAAAAATTGATTTTTATATAGATGGTAATAAAATTTAAAGTTGAGGATATTTTTTAATTTTGGTAACTTTTGTTTAGTGATAAATTAAACTTTTATATTATCTTAAATATTAAGGCAATTAATAATTAATAACTTCAAATAATAATAATAATAATAAATTCTAAATTTTATATAATATGATTTGATAATTTGATATGATAATCAATTCTAAATTTTGTGTATATTTTATAATTTGGGTAAATTATTTTAATAATATTTTTTATATTTTCTTAAATTTTAAATTGATAAATAGTAATATTAGTAAAATTTATGGTCATATTTTATAGAACTTAAGGCATTTAAATTCCATTACTAAACTCGTCTAAATTTCAAAATCGATACAATAAATAAATATTAATGTGTGTGTATATATATATATATATATATATATATATATATATATATATATATTTTTTTCTATTTACTTTTTTTT
>Ga0209700_105777_pt1 | contig 20256 bp, 11 predicted proteins | sample SiratroredBW_FD_187528 | JGI IMG/M metagenome (GOLD analysis project Ga0209700, IMG submission 187528) | Root nodule microbial communities of legume samples collected from California, USA - Siratro red BW (SPAdes) (version 2) | ecosystem: Host-associated > Plants > Roots > Nodule | place: USA...
CATATAAATTAATTTAATATATAAATTTTTATTAAGTATTATTTTTATTATATTATAATATATAATTAATATAATAGGTTATATATTTATAATTAATTAAATAATTTATTATATATATATTTATACGTTAATATTATTATATGTTAAAAATAAGTAATTTATAATCGATTATATATATATATAATCGATTATTAATTAAATTTATAATATTATTAATATATTATATAATTAAATTATTTTTTAATTTATTTTAATTATTATTATAATTATAATTATTATTCTTTTTGTAATTTTATTAAATTGATTATTATTAATAAAAATTCATTCTTCGTTAATTTTTGTATATTTTTATTAAAATGAAGAAGAATGAACAGTCGAACCTCGCAAATCTTTGCTAAAACGAAAGAGAATATAAAATTTTTCTCTTGTTTTTTTATAATTTATTAATATTTTATTTTTCGTTTTCCCAACTTTCACTTCTTTCAATCCGTCGTTGCAAATCCGTGTATTGATCCAAACACTACCTTAGTGATCAAAATCAGATTCGTTGCTATTAGCGACCCATGTACTTTTGTTTATAGATTTGGTATTGATTTAGTAACCAAAATCGAATTGGTTACTAAAACAAATTTGCATTCAATTATTTTTTTGTCACTATTATTGACTAACATTTTTAGATCGTTACGTTTGATTAATGATTGTTTTTGTAGTGATTTAACAATCGGAATCAAATCAATCTCTAAAATAAGTTTGCAGTTGATCATTATTTTGATTGGTATTAGTGACTAACATATTTCAGTTGCTAAATTTGATAGATAAATTCTTTTTAAGTTATTTAATGACTAAAATCAAATCGGTTGTTAAAATAAATTTTCATTCGTTCACATGACTAAAATTTGTTTTAGTATGAAATAATTTTATTTCTATTGCTATTTTGGTCACAGTTAGCGATTTATTTATTTCGGTCACTAATTACAATTGTCATATTTTAATGGTTAAAATCAATTACGAAATAGTTTTTTCTTGTAATGATTGCTTAAGCCACAAACCTAAGCTAATGACGCTCAAGGTGTATAGTTGAGCTAAAGATCTTTAAACTATATATACTCGAGTTAGAGATTCTAAAAGAATGAAGTCAAATTAAACATATTTTCATACTTGTTAATTAAGTATTGTTTAAGATATGAGGCTTGCTTAGAGATATTCAATACCTAAGGTTGACCTAATGATGATGATAGTGTAAAGTTGAGTTAAAGTTGCTCAATATATGAATTGAGTTAAATATGCTCAAGAATTGAACTAAAATTGGAACTTATGAATGGGTCAATATAAAGATAATTTTACATAGATACACTTGAATCAATTAATAAGTTAAATAGGTATAATTGCATCTTTGTATTATATAATTACATTATATGTGTCATACAAATTATTATTTGATAATTATGTTGGCTTACATTTCTTTATTTTCTTTTTATTACATAATATAAAAATTTTAAATAGGTATACTTGACATCTTCATCTGAAGAATAATTTTATGTAGTAGTGAACACAAGATTTTCACGATTACAGTAAAATGTAGATATACAAAATAGTACAATAACATTTAGAATGTGAGAATCATCTTTGTTACCTTGGTAATAGAACTACAAACATCTCTATCTTAATTAACTAATTATTAATTATTATTATTATTATTATTATTATTATTATTATTATTATTATTATTATCCCAATGCGCATGATAATCTATTATATATATATATTACCTGTAAATCAAATTTTTAAATATGGTGCGATCAAGATGTTAAAAAATTGTAGATAAATATATGCATGTAACTGCATAAATAAAAATATGTGAATATCTATTTTTAAAAAGTAAGGTTCTTAAGATGAATAAATTATAAATTTAAATTATTGCTTGATGGGTTAACTTGAGAAAAACATGATATTGACATAAATTATTTGAGGAGGAAAATTTTTAAAGACCAATTCCTCTCATCTCATCGACAAAGTTTAGACAGACCATCCATTAAAGGATTAAGTTTATATTTTTATAAACTAATAATCAGAAAGAAAGTTGCATCTCACAGTGTTGAATATTTCACGTTCGTTTGATATATCCTAATTCTATTTCAGAAAGAGTATATTTTTAATATGTTTTATATTTTTAGATGTGACAAAGACTTGGGTAGGCACACAGTGGGACGATATTATGATGAGTGAGCGTATGTGTCACAATTTCTTTTTCTTTTTTTTTTTTTCTGTATATTTATCTTCATATGTAAGGAGTCAAAATTTTATTCTCCTTAATCGTAAATAGATTTTCATTAGTTTTTGTTCATATGTCATCGATATAGAATTATTCCCAATCGTAAATAATACAATCGTAAACAGAATTTACATTTCAATGTGAAAAAAATCAAAGTTTCACCTCACTAATTATTCAGTTTAAGACATATTTTACACCCACTATCAAACGTCCATAAAATATTCTTTAATGCAAAACAAGCAATTTACCTCACAACTATTACATCGATTAACAAAAAAAAGAAAATTAATTTTTTTTCCTGTTTATTATTTCTAGTTATAACAGATCAATGTTTATTTAACTAATTAAATATTATCTAGGAGTTGGAGTCAGGGTGAGGACTTGCAAGCTATTTTTATTTGGGAGCACGTGTACTTTGCAGTTATTGGAATTGTCTTTCAATAAGTTGAGTGAAGATCTCAGTCATATTTAATCATTTGTCTGGATGTTCTAGACACTCATTGCAAGATTTAGATATGAGCATGAATCAAATTAGTAACACTTTGCCCAATACCCTATCAATGTTCCTATCATTAAAAACCTTATACCTTGATAGTAACAAGCTAAATGGGATAATTTTTGAAGATCTTCGATTTCTTGACTAAACTTGAGGTACTCTCTTTGACCTCCAACTCTTTGAAAGGTGTGATATCTGACTCTCATTTTTATGATATCTGACTCATTTTTATAATATGTCAAAGTTAAGTGTATTACAGTAGAGTTTAGTCAAAATTGGGCTCCTTCTTTTCAGTTGTATTATATTGGACTCAGATCTTGCAAGCTAGGTCCATTATTTCCCAAATGGCTAGAGAAACAAAATGAATTTCACAGCCTTGACATTTCAAATAATGAAATATCAGACATTGTTCCAAAATGGTTTTGGGCTAAATTTTAATTGCGAGGCTGGATCAGTATTTATATTTCATGCAACAATCTACAAGGCATGATTCCGGATTTGTCGTTAGAGAGTCATCTCTATTTCTTTAATCTTGGATCAAATCAATTTGAAGGTACTATTCCACCCTTTCTACGAGGTTCAATATATCTTGCTCTGTCTAACAATAAATTCACAGATTCTTTCTTGTTTGTATGTTCTAGTCGTGTAGTTGGAACTTTGTACCAATTAGACCTTTCAAATAATAAGTTTTCTAGACAAATTCTAGATTGTTGGACCCATTTCAAATCATTGCTTATTTAAACATGAGTCAAAACAAATTTTCTGAAAAAGTACCTACTTTGATGGGATCACTCCTTGAACTTAAGTATTGTTACTGAGAAGCAATAACTTAACAGGTGAAATCTCTTCTTTATTGAGAAATTGCTCAAAGTTAGTGATGCTAGATATAGCATAAAATAGATTATCAAATGTATTCCAGATTGGATTGGGAGCAAATTGCTAGAGTTACAAATTTTAAGCTTGGGAAACAATTACTTCCATGGAAGTTTGCCATTGCAAATTTGTTATCTAAAAAACATTCAGATCTTGGATCTCTCACTAAACAACCTATCTGGAAAAATTCCTAAATGCATCAAAAACTTCTCCTCAATGACTCAAGTGACTTCTTTGAGAGATTATCAAGGTCATTCGTATTTGGCCAACACAAGCTACTTCAAAGGTAACCTTTCGTACAATTTAAATGCATTCTTGATGTGGAAAGGATCAGAGCAAGTGTTCATAGATGATGGATTATCACTTTTAAAAAGCATTGATCTCTCGAGCAATCAATTCTCAAGAAAAATTTCAAAAGAAATAGAGGATTTGGTTGAATTGATTTCTTTAAATTTGTCAAGAAATCATTTGATAGGAAAAATTCCTTCAAATATTGGAAAGCTAACCACACTTGAATTTCTTAATTTGTCAAGAAACCAACTTGTTGGTTCTATTCCTTCGAGTCTTGCTCAAATTGATCGACTTACTATATTAGATATGTTACATAATAGTTTATCTGGAAAATTTCCAACTAGCACACAGTTACAGAATTCTGATACATCAAAATATGAAGGTAAGGTTGATCTATATGGACCGTCATTAAAGAAATTGTGTATTGATAGCTTGCCAAGACAAGAAGCAATTGTTAAAATTTAGAAGGATGACAATTTGATTTTCAGTCGTGGATTTTACATAAGTATGACAATTGGATTTGTTCTGAACTTTTGGGGACTGTTAGGCTCAATCTTAATAATAAGTACTTGGCGTCACGCATCTTTCAAGTTTTTAAATAATTTGGCATACACTCTTTATGTCATAGTGGCAATAAAAGTTTTCAAGTGATAGCAAGAAAGTATTAGGTAATATTATTTTTATCTTGTGTTATAAACTTGAGAATAATAATAATAATAATAAATAATTTTCACAAACCTCTCTTTTTCTCTCTCAATTATTATTATTATTGAACATATATCTTAGAATAAAAATTACTTTTCTTGTGATATTAACATAAATATTGAAAAGATTGTTGTAGTAAATTTTATTTTTTTTAACTTTCTTAATATATAAATAATTTCATCAATCATATTTTCTTTGTAAATATAATCTCAAGAATCATAAAAGTAACTAAAAGAATTTAGATTTAACATATTTTTCTCGTATTCATCCTTAATATTTTTTGTTTCCTTTTCTTTTGTTTTTCTTATTTTATATTTCACGATATAGCTGTTAGTGACTGTGCTAATTTGACATATCACCATTAATGGAAACGATATGACAAAAAGAAACTTTCACGAACATAAAAGAAAAAATTTAAAATATTTTGAGGGAAAAATCCATAAATATTTTAGAAACAACTTTTGGGAAAAAAAATACAAAAAGTTTAGGAAACAAAAGTAAATTTTTAATCAGAGACTAAATAAAAATAAGAACGTATTTCGTATATAAAAAACACATTTAAAGCCAAAAATTGTATATACATAAATGATTGTAAATGCAAATATTTTTTTATATTGATATATCATAGTATGGTTACTGATTATCAAGATATTATTTAGTTAAAATAAATTAATAAATGGCATTTTATCATGTTATTTACTCCATATTTTATCTTTATAAAATCGTTGACATTTTTTTTAGAGAATAACAATTACAGAAAATATTATGGTAAAATGATTTTTTCGTTAGACAAAAAGAAACTTATTGAAAGATTTAGGACGCAATTGTAAATTTATCAATATTTTCAATTACGATGTCAATATAAGAATATTACTTAAAGATAATAATTAATTATTATAGATACAGTAAAAAATTAAAAATCCTTATTATAAAACATCTTTTCAGTCTCTTTATTTTTATCATCTCATTTTGTGTAATGTCTCAAAATAATTAAGTTGTTTTCTCCTTGTATGTTTAAACATTGCAATCTTTATGCCATGGGTGATAGATATAATTGTTTTTATAAATACAATTTTTTATAGTAAATGAATTGTAATTCAAGGAAAAATCCCCGATCTAAATCTTTATATTCTCTAATCTCAATTTGCCTTTTACAAATAATTTTTTTTATTTGACAATCATATAAGATAATTATTTTTTGAAAAATGATTTGTCTAAAAGTATGTATACATTGAAATAATTTAACAAGTATTCACTTCAAAAATCGAAGTTTTCTCCTCCTTTTGCTTTTAATATTTGAGTTTTCTTTGGATTTCTGTTTTTTTTATTATTTTTATCATTTCTATTTTTGGCCAAATTAAGGAGTTGTTTAATTTTTGGCCGAGGAAAACTGGACAATAGGTGTGAAGAAGTGTATGTGGGAAAATGGAATTGTTGTTGAAGATTGAAAGGGCTGAGAGTAGCATGCTGAAAGGACTTCAAAGCACAAAGTAAAGAACCACTTCCGAAGATGAGAAGCCACTTGGATTTGGAGAAAAATAATTACCTATTGTTTTTCTCATCTTCATAATCTTCATAATGTATTTTCTCATCTCATTGTTTTTCATTATTTCCTCTATAACTTTTATGATTTATCTCTGTACCTTCAAATATTCAAGGAGAAGGATAATTATTTCTAATGCACTATTCCAAGAGTGAAATCTTTATCAGCAAATTTTTTATAATCCAAAATTCAGAGAGAGTTTCTATCATTTTTATGACTTGGTCACAGATTCATGAAGACAATTCACATAAATAATTGAACCAAACTATGAGCAGTACAGTAACAAGCAATTTACAAAATGCTAACGTTTGAAAATTCTGATGATATACAATACAGCATACCTAAGAGGTTCGGTGTAAAACATTCCTATTCCTACAAAGCCATTGCATCTTCCAAAATCGTGCATGACAGAATATAAATCCCCTAAAACAGCTCTTCATTTGTTTGTAGAAAAATCCAAACAAAAACTCAGAACCCTCTCATTAACACAATGTATCATGATCAAACACATTCTTTTGTGCCAGAACTTGTGCTTTTCTGGGAATCATAAGATCTGTGACATTTGGGGTATAGTGACAAATTTGGCCATGCTTCATTTTGATTTCAACATCTCTGGTGAAGGACTCGTTCCTTTGTTGAAATGTATCATTGAGGATGAATGGTGAACAAATCCAAAATATAAGTAGTTTTCTCCAATCTAAAGGAAGTAAGTGAGTTGTTGCTTCTTCCTTGAACCTCCTTCTCCATATAAATCATTCCACTGCTTCAACTCATTCATTACGGATCCTTCTGATGCAAAACTTGCAGCCACCTGTGTCAGATATATATAAGTTCATGTACATGGAAAAATATATTCTACATGATATAACACACTTTTCTTCTTCCACTTCTGTGACATTGTTAGTATTATATCCTTAGTTACATGCACAAGTTACCATTTTAAGTCTTAAAAATGGATTACATGACCATGTAGTGCTGGATATCTATCATCATATTCAATTGAACTACCTTTTTGAAATGCTAGATTTTACAAATCCAATTTTAAGCACTGCATATAGTATTGCACTGATTCCCAAGTCTAGTACTCTCTCAAGCCATTTCAGTGAAAAAAATTGAGTTCACCCTACCTGACTCTTAGCCTGCTTCATGTCTTCCATATTCAAAGGCCTGAGGGTAATTTCTTGTTCTTCCTTATCTTTATTGTTTGAAGCATCTTCAGAGTTTTGGCCTTCAGCCTCTACTTTCTTCTTTTCCTAAAATATGATGCAGTTGATATTTAGTTAGATCTTCATATTGAACTGCACAGAGATGTTAATCTTAAAATAAGTTGTTTAATAACTACCATTTCCTTCATTCTCTCCCGCTGTATTAGCTCTCTAACAGGTCGATAAGCCGCAGTGATGCACAAATTCTGTTCACATATAGTAAGTTAATAACATCATCAGATTTTAACCAAAACAGTAATCACTACAAAAACTCACCTTAAGATCACTTCCAGTATATCCTTCTGTCATGGTTGCCAGCTCTTTGAAGTCTAAGTTTTCATGCTTTTCTTTAGCCAGAAGAGTCTTCAAGATCATTTCCCTGTTCTCAGCAGATGGAAGACCAACCAGGACCCTGCTCAATGACAGAAAAGGTTATTGATATTGCATTCAAAAATTACAATGCCAACACTGATGAAACTGAAAAGCAAAGAATAGTAAGATAGATGAAATGACCAGATGTTACGAATTTTGATGTTTTCTTATTATGATCACACATTTGCTCATCGTAGTAAAGAAGCAAAAGAACATATGATCATGCAAACAACAAGGCAAAAGGGGGGTCCTACCTGCGCTCAAACCGTCTTATGATAGCTTCATCAAGGTCAAAAGGTCTGTTGGTTGCTGCGAGAACCAAAATTTGCTCATTGGGTCCTGTTAATAGGCCATCCCAGTGTGTCATGAACTCATTTTTGATCTTCCTCATGGCCTCATGCTCTCCTACTCTAGTCCTCTGTCCAAGCATGCTGTCAACCTCGTCAACAAAGATGATTGTTGGGGCAACCTTAGCTGCCAGTGTGAATAGAGCTCGCACGTTCTTTTCATCTTCTCCAAACCATTTTGATGTAATGGTGGACATTGACACATTAATGAAACTTGCACCAGCTTCATTTGCAATGGCTTTTGCTAGCATTGTTTTCCCAGTACCAGGAGGCCCAAAAAGCAATATACCTCTACACGGCTTTAGAAGCCCACCTTTGAAGAGGTCAGGCCTTCTAAGGGGAAGCATTACCAGCTCTTGAAGTGATTCCTTGATCTCATCCAGTGCACCAATATCTGCAAATGTAACCCCTATCTCATTTGCAGGGATAACCTCAGGTCTTATGCGCTTCTCAAACTCGTTGTCAGGAACTTCCTGCAAACAAGCAATTACTGTATAAGAACACAAAATGGGATACGGAGTAAGAGAAAATAGACTTGCAAAAGATACTACTTTTAGAAGTTAGATCACCCGGCTCCATCTAGATGACTAGTAAATTGTTAATTATAGTGTCTCAATTTTCCAAATTGAAATCATCAAATTTGTAAGGTGATTGATGTATAAGGATCCTATTCATTTTTTGTTCTTTTTTTTTCTATTACATGGGCAGGATTTGATAAGGTGAGATGTTTTTTTTCTGCCTAAGGTGCTAAGAAGATTCATCTTACCGCTTTTGAAGGTGTAGGATTTTCGCCATCTTTCTTTGTTACCGGGATGGATTTCTCTGTCTCAGTCTTGTTTTCGGGTGCTGGATTGTCAGACTTAACTTCATTCTTTGCACCAGAAATATCTTCCCCAGCATTTTCCTAGTGTTACAGAGAAATACATCAATAAATAAAACTGAACATATACAATGATACTCACTATTTATCATTATTTTTTCCTTAGATTTTCCTGCTATTCCTGTAGTAATAGATAACTGTAAACAAGCATACCTTGTTAGATTCATTAGTCTTCAGATTCCCACTACTCTTTCCTTCCTGGAACAGACTCAATCCATGGGACAAACTGTCCACATCCAAGATCAGTAATTGCAAAAAAATTTCATGTAATCAATTGCATACAGTCAATGGACTAGATATTTACCTGTTGGCTGATATAACTAGCTTTCCGTTTCGATATTCTGGATCCTTGGTATTCATCAAATGGTAAGATATTGCAGAAACTACAATTTCTTCAATATAATTGCTGAGTAAGATAGTATCTGAAAGGCAGATTGAGTTCAAGTCATCACAGTCAATGTCATTTTCTGCTAGTACTTCAGCAATGTGGTTTCTGTTATCTTGGAACTGAATAGCTTTCATATCCTCTTCCAGTGATCCTTTCCAATTGCCAGAATGAGTTTCATCTTCAGGAGCTTTGATGTCAATGTTGTAGGGGAATAGTGCAGTGAGCCTTTCATCAACTTCTTTGCATTCATCATCTGAATCTAATATCTGGGACCCAAGTATCAACACTGAGCCTGACAGTTTCTTTATCATCTTTTGTAGTAAATTATACAACCTTGATTGGAGAACGAGCTTCTCAACATCCCTTATGTATAAAATGATAGAACTAGTTTCTGTGATAGAAACTAATAGCTGAAACAATTACAAGGTCTTGTTATTAGAGCGAAAACTATATGTGATGATGGCTATGTACAAATTCATGATCTATGATACTCGTCTTATGTAAAAGTTTCCAACAAAGGTTGTCATTAGACACAATTTTAAAATGAACTTTCAGTAATTAAATCACCTTGTAAAGTGCTTGCACAAAGAGCTTCTCATCAAAACACAAGCTACTTGTGCGCTTCAAACGTGCTGAAATCATAGTTAATGAAGTGAGCAAAATGTGGGAGGAGAAAATCGACATTTCATGCATTAGTGACAACAAAACAATGAATCAAGCATTTAGCTGCATGACATTTTCCTTCGTTTAAAAGAAGAAGAAATTTATAGATAAGACTATTTTCCTGCTGGAGTTTGCAGAATAATCATGAATTCATAACACGGATTGTCATGTATCAGATTAGTTCTTGTTAACATTAATTCAAAACTTCTATAAACATCCTTGGAAATATTATCTGCACCCTTCATCTGTGACTTCACAGATGAACTAACAGATGGACAGGTTGGTTTACTATATAAATCAGTATGTTAAAAAGAAGCGTACGGAGTACACTACTGAATTCAAAGTAGATGTTCACATTAAACTTTTGAGTTTGGATTAGCAACTTCATACTTGCTTAATAAGGTAACATAGTTCTAAAGTATAACCTGGAAATGTTGGACCACACTGGGAAGCAGTGCTACTTATATCAGATGCAGCAGAAGCATTCCTCCTAAGCTTTGGAGGATTGGAACTTTCACCAGCACTGCTTTGTTGACGCACATTTCCTTCAAAAGAAATTATCAATCAAAATCAACGAAGTAATAGCTCTATATATTAAGTTAGCAACATAAATATTACGGCCAATACGGGTATCGATGATTACAAAATCTAGAAAAAATGAGAAGGGATAATATGGAGTCTCTACAATAATTTGCAATGTCAGAACTGTGAGCACTGTTCTTATACTGACATTAAAAACAAAACTTATTACCAGATGTCAAAGCAATGCATGCATTATAAAATCTTTCATATCTTCCAGTCTTCAACTACCAAACTCTATAACAGGTAATTATAGAATAATAGAATTCATACTTTAAACGTTGACTTTTATGTCCTAAGTACCTCTTGTTTCTCCTGCTGAAGAAAGCATTGAAAAGGAACCAAACAAACCAGACATTCTCTCCAAGGTTGCCTCCGATATAGACCTCTTCAAAGACTATGTAAACAGAAGCAAATAAGTCAAGAAAACATCACAATGAACTAAAAATTACATGATTTCATTGTTTCCTTTTTAAGTAAATATAAAATGAAGCTAGCAAGTTGCCATTTTATCATGTCAAGAATGACATAGAACTGAGCAGGGTAAACTTACTGGTTCTTTTCTGGAACATCCAAATTTGTTCTGCAACTGTTCAAGGGAAAAACATATAACGTAAGAATATATGTACATGACCAGCTAAAGCAAATAAAACGAGAACCAATGAAAAATTACCTTCACAGAGAAGTCAGTAATATCTAACAACAGCAACTTTGATTCAAAGTAATGAGCTAAAGCTCTGGCAAGGGCTTGCTGGTAAGATTCTACAAAATTTATAAATAAATAGTATTAGTCAAACCAACTTGAAATCGAGAAAGAAAATTCAGCAGGACAAGGTTAAGGTTAAATTCTACCACACTGTACCTGCTGGACCAGATAACAAAATAGCCCTGCTTCCTGGTGAGAGGTTCCTGGTGTGCTTGGAAAAGTGAAGATGTTTCAAATGAATATATGCAGCACTTGTCAACAAAACTCGAGTTCTTTCACTGCATTGTCACATTATAGACATGCGTAAGATATGGTGCTATAAGAAAAAAGGGTATTACTATAACAAATTCCTCAATGATTAGATCAAATCCACCTGGGACAAACAAGGAATGAGCTCCACAATAAATAATATCTAGGGAATCAATGCTTTTACAAAACCCGTTTTGTCCTAAATAGAAAACTCATTGAGAAACTAGAGGCATCATATGATGGCTCATTTAAAATGTAATTGTTGGAATATAAAATCAGAAGGCAAAAAGCTAGAGCTTGAATTCAGTTAAGTCCAAGATTCAATTTCTTTCTTGCAGTAGTCAACAAACAATGCGATATTCCCATATCTAAACTTTCCTTAGTAGTAGTTATACCAACTTACTAACCTAGGAACTAGAAAATATAAAAACAGAAAAGGAATATAGAAGATCCCTGTTGTAAAGACTTTATGAGCATATAGTATCAAGAATTTTCATAGACTATACAATTACATAACATTTTTTCTTTTTCATTTTTAGTACATCAAGGTATTGTTAGATTGTGCCTTTGCATCACGGAGATCATAACTTGTAGTTGTAGACGCAGAAAAACCTCTCAGACCACACTCCAAAGTTGTTTACAACTGACCCTCCTAAGCCACACAATGGTGAGAGTCTAGTGCACTTGGTCACTCTTCACATCAAGGGGTTGTTATCACAACTTGAATGAGTCTCAATCACTGTAGCTTTTCTTAGAACACATGTGTCATCTTTTAATGTTAACTGGTATTAATAATTTGATTTATTGTGATCACCGTTTATATGTTCTGAAGCATAGTGAAACCACTACTGTTAAGTAGACAAGAAACAGAGAAGTCTAAAAGACAATTGTCCCATAATCTAAGAAGAGGATGAAGCTCTAATCTGAAGTATACATGTTTAATCAGAAAAATAATATGACTTATAACAAATCTACAACGAATGCAAGTGCACAAAATAAGCACCAAGTACAATATTCAAATAAGCTATTCTTTGATTACAAAAAGTACAAAATAAAAGTATGCTATCGGATTCATTGTTCGATCTATTTCGGCGAAACTGCACACATTTATCACGAAAAAATACATCACTATATCAGCAGCTTCCCTGTTTCAGACCCAACAAATACTCAAAATGTCGAAAAACCACATGAAGAGAAAATCTATTGAAGTTTGGGTTTAACAACGAAGCAAAGATGAACTCAACAACAAACAATCAATAAAATCTCAAAGCTATAAGGAGATCAAACCCATCATAGAAGCCTCATATTGAGTATCAAAATCATATCAACCAGAAGATTCACAGCAGATTGCCATGAAATTTATAAGTCAAACTGAGAGAGATTCATGTCTAAAACATCTTTGACTCCCAAGTTTATCATAAATTCAAACATAGCCCTCAGAAAATGCTGTCAATGCTTAAATATCAATCAGAAGGGTCAAAATAGTAACAAAAACACAGAAATCAATAACACCAAGTTATGCCATTATTATATTCCAATGAAATCTCAAAATCACCTTAAGTAATATGGAAAGTCCTCAAATGTATACTTTCCGTCCCTTCCTTCCACCACCAGCCTCTTGAGCTCCTGCACAATCTGCTCCAGGGAAAGCTCATCAGAGTCACGATTCCCGCCAACCCATTTCTGACCTGAACTCAACCCAAGCCCCACACCCAACCCAACCCCAACACTCAATGCTGACAACAGAACGTGTTTCTGCTCCATCACGGCCCCTCAATCCAAGCTCCGTCCTTTAAGACCCCAGAAGCGATTTTTAACCAAAGGGTATCAAGATTTTTAAGCAAAGTATGATTCTGAGAAACGGCTACCCCGGATATTGTGGATGAAACAACAACAAGAACAAAAATAATAACTCGCTCCGAAGACAACGTTGGTCTAAAGGATTTTGACAAGGCAATGACTCGCTCTTTGTGTGCCCCTCCTCAATGCCTATATATAGCATGCCACAACAACTAATGGACGTTAAAAACACATTGCTTGCCATGAACCAATTTTCAAAAAAGAAAAGAAAAAAAAAAAGTTGAGATTTTTACTTTTCCATGCTTCCTTTTTGGCATAGTGGTGAGTGGTGGTAACACCAAATCTTGGTTCTCTCTCTTACTTAGATTAGACTGTCATGATTTATTTATTTTTATTTTTATTATTTGTCCACTTGGAAACCTTTTTTTAAAGGCTTTTTTTAATATATCATGGCTTTGGCTAATAATTTCTTGTTGCCCCTGGTTTGCTTGGTGCAGTGTCATTTTGGTTTTTTCTTAATAAATAAATGCAAAGGCAATGAAACGGTATGGTTGGTGCCTGGCTTATTTGTTTTCTATAAAAGCATGTTAAAGTCAGGACCATTCATGAAGATTTCGAGAAAAAAAGAAGAAAAAAAACAAGAATTTTTGGATACCTACCCTTTCATGGTATACATTCTAATTTTGCATATTCTACTATATTCAACTAAGAAGGGATCGTGATTTCTGCAAGAGTTAGATCAGATTCATTTCCAGATTACACATTTATCTTGAAATCAATTCACATATTAGTCTTCTAATGTATCAGAAAATACCATCACTATCTTATTTTAATAATATAGTGATTTATTCTACAATTCTTTTATCATTTTTCATTGGAAAAATAATTCTATTTGAATAGTTTATGATTATTATAAGTAACAAATTGTCTTCTTAAATATTCTGAGATAGCTGGATATGTAGAATTCAAACTCGAATATTAATATATAGTGATAGCAGTGTTTGATATATTAGGTATTTTTAAACTTATTTATCACAATGGATTTACAGTGTTATATCAAATAGCTTTATTGGATTTTATAAAAGAAAATATGTAACTTAACAATGTAGATTTTACATTCTCTTTTAATTACAATGTTGTAAATTAACATGCACATTCCTTATTATTTGATTTTATATTAATGGACAACGTCAATACATAAAAAATTAATTACTTCTATAATAACTACTTTTAAAAATTGTACCTGAAAATGTTTATTTATGTTTAATTCACCTCCTAAAATTTTACTTGCTTAAATTAATTTTCAATAACATCATTTTTTCAATATTTATAAATTGCATTTTAGGTGGAACCACAAGAGAGACTAATTCTTAAACCTGCAATTGTCATTGCTTTTGTAAAAGCCTATGCTCCTTAGGAGAGGTCATATCATAATAAAACTTTGCGGCTTTGCAATCTTGTGCAATTTCATACCATGATATTAGAAAAGGATAACAATTCTTTATTCTCCAAATAGAATTGGTTAAGATTTATAAAATGTAATTTCTTTTTCACACTACACTAAAATTGTGATAAATGTAATGTAATTTGAAAAATGTTGAAAGGACTTCTTCACAATAATTTACATAATAAAAACAAGTTAGGCTTTATGGTACAAAATTACACCATTTAAAAAAAAAAACTTAATTTTCTACTCATGTTCCACAAATTATATGCCTTAATAATCTCATTTTCAACAAAAGGATGTTATAATTGATAATGTTATTGGAAAATAAAATATTGTTGAAGGGATAAACATTAATTATCATGTTGGTTCCTTCAAGTTTCTTGAACTACTACAACAAAATGAAATAAGAATTACTTCAATATAATCCTATCTTCTCTTCAAAATTATATTCATATGAATGTTTTCTTTTCCTAAGAAAGAGATTTTGTAGAATAAGTTCATTTATTAGTCTCTTCTTATGTGTATAATTACTTCTTAAGTTCTATATAACTTATTAGAATTTTATTCTTTTTTCTAAGTATAACTCAATTCATAAAAATAATTTAGAATTTATATATTTTAATTTTATTGCATCATTTTTCAAAATGAGATTTTTAACATCTTTTCCATCCGTATATTGAATATTTTTAACATAAAACTTATATTATTAGACATTAGACGTCTACAAATAACTTTATGGAAATAATCATATCTATCAGGATATGTTATTTTAAAATATAAAGTCAACTGTAACTTAATCCAGTAAATTAGTATGTAAAGTGATGATTATTCTCACAGTAATTTAAAATCCCCATTATTTATAACATCTTTATATAAAACCTAAAAATTACTGTCATTTTATTTCATAATTATTTCATATTTTATTTAATAATCTTTCTTTTTAATTTGTTGTGTGATTCTTTCTATATAAGTTTCTTTATAAGTATTATAAAATAAAAAAAATACACTCTTCAATAAGTGAAAAATAATTATGTATAAGCTACAAAATAAATTTTCAGAAGACAGATAATTTAAGTTAACTTTGACAGGTTAAATATTTTCATCTGACTGTGACATGTTAATTTGTAATAGGATGTGAATAATATTAATTATGTATTTACAGAAAAATATTAAGAACAGTGTTTAATTATTAGTTTCAATTGTTTTTAAAAGATGTGTAAGATTTTTTTTAATAATTAACTAATATATTATATTTAATTGAAATTACTTAATTTTAAGAATTTAGATGAATAAATATGCTATAGAATTTTATAGCTACTAAAACTACACATTATCAAAACTATAAAAGTTAAAAGTGGACTTAAACTTTAAAAAGAAAAACTAAATTTATGAAAATTTTAATATAATGTAAAAATATTTTGTAGCATATAATAAAATTTTTAAAAATGTAATATATCCTTTTTTTAGATTTGTCAAAACAATAGTATTTACTTTAAATAATAAAATATATAAGTTTAACAAATTATGAATTTATTTTTTTCAATGTATAGAATTAAAAAACATATTACTGTTTATCTCACTGGTCCTAGAAAATCATTTCAAAAATCATTCCAACAAGGGTGCAAATGCTTAAAAACGTGTCTGCACAGGGGTTTTTCCTCAAGCATTTAAATTCAGTGAATTTGATTTCTTTTATCATTTCAAATTATTCAAATATTGAAATATTTTATTCACCATCACAAAATATAAAAGATATTTTGATATTAAATAACATTTAATAATTAAAATATAAGTTAGTAACTATTTTCAGTTGATGTTAATTAAAATTATTTTTTAAATTAAGCTTGCAAGATTATTTTAGTTAATATTGGCAAAATATTTTATCAATTAATAATTAAAATTATTTTTTGTTGATATTAATCACAATTATTTTAATTAAATACTCACTAAAATTATGTTGGAGATATTGTTGGTAAAAAATAAAAATTATGACTTTCCAATAGGGTTTTATTAGAAAGATCTTACATTGGCATTGGCCAAATCAATTTTAATTAAGTTTACTAAATAATTTCTCAATTTGATATTAAAAGAAGAAAACATCTTCATAAAAAAAATATAACAAGAATAAATAATTTTTATAAATCAATAAAATTATAATCATAAGTTCTATAACAATTCATAAATTTCTATAACATCTTTTATTTAACTCTAATAAAGACTATTACGGATAAATTAAATATAATTTTAGATAGCAAAACAATTAATAAAGAAAAAAGAAAAGAATAAAGATAAAGACAAAAAAATAAAAGAAGAAACACAAAAACAAAACTTTTATTAGCTTGAGCGAAAATTTTTAATTTCAGTGAGAATAGACTTCGTTAAGTGAAAATTTCTTCGCTTGAGTGATAATGGATTTTGTTTGAGCGACATTTTCTCCGTTTTAGTGAAAATGGACCTGAGAGCACCTATTTTCTTCTAAAGAGCTCGTTCGAGTGAGTTATATCTCACTCAGACGAATTATATCTCGCTCAGGCAAGGTGTATTAGGTGAGATTTGTAGAGCAAATTTTTTTACATAATTCGCTTGAGTGAGATTTTTCTGCTTAAGTGAAAGTATCAAAAAATTATTTTTCAAAACAATTAACTTTTATCTACTACCAATTATTTAATAAAAAATTACAGAATAAATGTTCTGAATAATGAATTTAACCCATCATGTTAAATTATTGAGAGTCAGAATTCAATAGAAGAGTCACATGCCTGAATCGATGTATGAAGATAGAATACTCGATTTATGATCTTCCTCAACCAAAATCTTCCTTATTCCTCTTGCTATTGTTATACTTTAGAGTGACTTTTTTGATGGGGTAAGAGACCACAAAGTTTGTGATTTTGGTATATCGGGGATCAACCCTTTACCTCCCTTTTTATTCTAATAACCTCATAGGAAACGATTCCCATTAAATCAATTAATCTGAGAAATTAAAGAGGTCATTAAAACTATATTAAATGACTCATTAAAATCATTTTAATGACAAACGATTTAAATCAACAGCTAATATGATTATATATATATAAATATATAGCCCACAATTAGACTAAGGAAATATAATTTAAAGCTTCTCCCCAAAGTGATTTAGGCAAGGTGGAATGACTGATCATACTTCTCACCATATCCTTAAGAGTCTGGTTCCTTCGTTCTGCAACACCATTCATACTGGGTTTGCCAGGTACGGTGTATTGCGAGACAATAACCAATAACACACTCTGTTAGAAAAAGCGCAAAAGGTCCTGGATGTTGATCTCCTGATCTATCATATCTTCCATAGTATTCACCACCACGGTCAGATTTGACAGCTTTAATTTTCTTTCCAAGTTGGAGTTCAACTTCAGTTTTGAAAGACTTAAAAACGTCAAAGGAATGGGACTTCTCATGAATTAAATATAAGTACCCATAAAGAGAATAATCGTCTATAAATGTGATAAAATATTGTTGTCCATTCCATGAAGCCGTAGGAAAGGGACCACATATATCAGTATGTATTAGTTCTAAGACATCTTTAGCTCTCTGTGCACTTAGTTTTCTTTCATTTGTTCTTTTCCCCTTGATACATTCAATACAGACTTGAAAATCCTTTAAATCTAGGGGTTCAAGAATTCCATCCACCATAAGCCTCTGAATTCTCTATTTAGAGATGTAGCCTAAACGCTTATGCCATAATGAGGCAGAATTTTCATTTAATTTTCGTTTTGTACCTCTTGAACTTGTTTGTAGTATTTCATTGCAGAAATTTAAATCAAGCTTATACATATTATCAATTAAAAAAATGGAACAAATAATATTTGAGTTTTGGAAGAGACTAATTTTATTATTTCCGAAAGAACAATGATAACTAGATTTGTCCAAACGAGAAACAGAAACTAAATTCCGTCTAAACGACGGTACATAAAACGTCTCAAATAAATCCAAAAATAATCCAGTCTTAGAATATAATCTGAAGGTTCCTACATTGCAACTTTATTGCCATCCGCCACATAGATGAATCTTTCAGCATCACTTGGTGGTCGGCTCCACAGGCAACCCTGCATAGTAACACTTATATCAGTAGTAGCTCCAGAATCTACCCATCAAGTGTCCATAGGTGCAAAACTTAAATTAACTTCAGAATAAACAAAAGCAAGAATCATACCCTTCTTTGCTTGCCAAGCGGCATATTTGGTGCAATTCTTTTTAATGTGTCGTGTCTTTTTGCAAAAGAAACATGTTAAAACATCATTTTGTTTCTTTGTCTTTCTCTGCTGAGAAGGTGTAACCACATTAGTCTCACGCTTTCTTTTATGCTGATAGGACGAAGCCATAGGAGCACTTTCTTTATGTTCTCGTTGTAACCTCTCTTCCTCTTGCACACAATGAGATATTAACTCATTCAAGGACTAAGTATCTTTTAGAGTATTATAACTCACTTTGAATTGCCCAAAGTGTGTAGGAAGAGAAATCAAAATCAAATGCACGACTAAGTCCTCAGACAACCCTAACTTTAGTGCTTTCAATTTTGAAGCAAGACGAGACATTTCCATAATGTACTCCCTTATGTTCCCTTTGCCTTTATACCTCATAGAAACAAGTTTGCTCAAAAGATTACTTGCCTCTGCCTTTTCATTTTTGGCAAAGAATTGTTGAACGTCCTCTTGGAATTTTTTAGCATTGTTATCTTCAGTAATAGAGTCCCGAGATGCTTCAGGAATAGAGCGTTTCATAATCATTACACTCATTCGATTGGATCGCTCCCATTTCTCTATTTTAGCCTCATTAGCATTTTCTTCAGTAGCAATGAGTTTGTCTTGCCGAATAGCTATGTCCAAATCCATACAACCAAGGACAATCTCTAAGGTATCTTTACAAACTTTGAAGTTTGTACCATTTAGCATAAGAATGTTGTTAACTTGAGCAGAAACATTGGCAACTAAAGCTGAAGCAACAACAACTGTATCCATCAAAATAATACTAATAATAATATTGTTAGCAAGAATAATAGGAAAATCATACCGAGATACCTAGAACAACATTAATTTTTAATCTTTGGATAGAAAAATTAACTGTAAGTGGTACTCTCATTGCAGTAATCAAATATTGTTAAAAAATCTTGTCAAACATTAAGCCTTTCTTTGGACTGACTCAATGTTCACATGGAATCTTGAGAATTTGCAACCTATTTATTTACTGCATGCATTTTCTATCAATTGGTCAAATAATAATCTTTCTTTGGGCCGACTAGTGCTTGCATAATTAGATAAATATATATATATATATATATATATATATATATATATATATATATATATATATATATATATATATATAAACTTAAGGTTCAATGTTTATTATTTGGCCAAACAATAAACTTCCTTTAGGTCGTTTATTATTCGCATAAATAATAATC
>Ga0209700_105778_pt1 | contig 20244 bp, 6 predicted proteins | sample SiratroredBW_FD_187528 | JGI IMG/M metagenome (GOLD analysis project Ga0209700, IMG submission 187528) | Root nodule microbial communities of legume samples collected from California, USA - Siratro red BW (SPAdes) (version 2) | ecosystem: Host-associated > Plants > Roots > Nodule | place: USA...
CCTTTACCACATATGCTTCTCAAATCTCTCCACCATCTAGATTCACTAGGCTTGTCATTATTACTATCCAAATTCTTCCAAAATCTATATTTTGACATGATGATATCCCGCCACAGCCCGTTATCTCCCTTACCTAATCTTCACTTCCACTTGCCTAGGAGGACCTTATTGAAGCAAGCTAAATCCTTAATTCTTAGACCACCACTTTCCTTACTCTTACAAATCGTTTCCCACTTAATCCAAGCCATCTTTTTCCCTTCATACCCCCAACCCCACAGAAACTGCCTCTTTAACTTTGTTATCTCCTTAATCATTTTAAAGTCTTTATTTATCTCATAATTCTTAATCACAACAAATTGCTTCACACACACACAACACATACATACATATATATATATATATATATATATATATATATATATATATATATATATATATTATAGCATACTAATTGTTTTTTACATACTTATAATAAAAAACAATTTACAAACTTTATTTTTTAATCTACCAAAATATTTTTTCAGAGTCAGATTGTTAGTGAGATACTAAACAACAAAGTGATCACTACTAAAGGTATGGTGACCCAGTGATATTTATAGACTTATAAAATGTTGACAATTTGACAACCATCAAAGTAAAGCACACTATTTGATAAATAATACTTTAGTCATATGTATTTTACTTTTTTTTATTTAAATTTTTAATATATATTATTATATTACTAAAGTGGTTGTATTTCTTTTAAGGTTATCAAAAGTATTATTTTTGATATAAATATTAATATTGCAAATAATTTTTTAAGCACGTAATCGTAACATAGCTATAAAATACAGCATATCTCTATCAGAATAAAAATAGAAATATACACTAAACTAAAAGTCAAACAAAAACTAATTAAAACTATCTAAGGTCCTCACGCTTTCTCAAGTCAAGATACAAGTAAACTATAATTGTAATCATATCTAGAAAAAAGTTCAACTGTGTTGAGTTGTTGTTTGGCAACTTCATACACCTTTTGTAGTGTTCTTCATTTGCTTTCTTTTTTTCTTCCTTACACGATATTATATGTTTTTAGCTATAGTTTTTGGTACGTGTTTTCTCATTAATGGTTGAAGAGGAATAACACAAAATTGAAGTGGATGGACCATGCTTTGATTCTTATCTTGCCATGCTTAGTAAATTTCCAAATAAATAATACTTTACGAACGCTACAAGCTTTTCTACGTTGGAAAGTGTGTAGATTATTGGGTTGGTTACTTACTACATACATTTTGAAACTAATGGATGATTATGGTGGAATTTTGACATGGTTTTTTTCTATCTCATTACTTTTCATGCATGTATACGTGTGTTAGTTCGAGACACGGAAAGAAAAAGAAAATTAGTTAATGTTTGACACGAAGTTGATAATATGCAAAAAAATTTATAGTGGATCAAGTCCATAGTTGAAGTTAAGAGATTAGTGATAGAAAAACATTTCTAATGATCTAAATGTGATGAAAGATTATAGAAACACACATTCACATTAGGCGAAAGTTTAAAAGAATTAATCTTCCGTCATTGCTGCTCATTTTTATTTTGTATAAAAATAAATGTACAATGAAAAGAGATAACAAATGAAAAACCGGAAAGGATAACAAATGTTTGAAAAATAATAAACTATTTTTTATCTTACTTCCTAAACGATGTAAAACTTCTAAGTGTATTATTAGACTAAGTAATAATTTAATTAAAATGAAGATTATTATAGCAAAATATTGTTGAAATGGGATAGCTTTTATTTGGTTTAAAGTATGAATGAGAATACAAGAGATTCCTAATCTTCGGTTTACGTGAAACTATAAAAGGAATAAGCTTTTTCATGGAATGAATCTCTTTACTTAGTGGGAATTGGCATCTAAAATAAAGAAAAGGAATCCATATTTTATTTCCCTAAAATATAAGAGAATAAGAGTCATTCCACTGAGTTCACATGTTCAATTTCTATCTCATTTTTCAAAGCTCAAAGCATAATTTTATAGGATAAAAAAGGTGCAAAATAACATGATCCATAGCTTGGTTAAAAATTGTGATTGGGTTGACTTTAGTCAACTAAACATACATATTAACATATTATATTTATATATTTTTTTGTTTCACATAAACTTTTAGTTAGATAATGAATAATTAGCAACGTAGGAAGAAATACAGATTGTTACTTTTGAATCAAAATTGTTATTAAACTTTATATAAATGCTTTGATAAAAATGAAAAATCACAACAGATATTAGATTGAGCAGCAGCAATGAGGAGGCCTGAGTTTAAACCATACTAAATTCTGTAAAGTTTAATTTATAAGCATTAAAAATAAGTTAAATGCGATAGTTTCGGGAAAAATAGAAATGAATAACAATTCGGTGTGAAGAGGATCTCTAACAATTTGAAATATTTTTGGGTGCTGAATACATTACACAGATTAAAACATGCATAATGTTTTTCCATAGATAGGATCGCATACATATTTGTTTACGGATTTCATTTATCTTTGTTGTCGTGTAATCTAGGATGTTGAATCATAGATATTTGGAGTGATGTAGGCTATGCAGGAAAGAATATAGGAATTTTTTTTGATAAAACATTCTGAACTTTCTGTTGTACATGTATATTTGAAACTTCTTATTTATTATATTCTTTTCGTCTAATAAAAGAAAAAATATCGAACACTTTTCCTAGTTTAAAAATATAGATATAAAGTATTTGGCAATGTATGTTCGGACAAGATTTATAAAAAAACATTTATAGAAAAAAAATATTCAAAAATAGGTTTTCTTATAAATTAAAATTAGTTTATAAATAATCTAAAATAAAATTTTAAAGAAAATTATTAAAATTTGAGTATGTAAATTAATTTTAATTTATAGAAAAATTCTCTTATTTTCTTTTATCTTTTCTAGAAGTGATTGAGAAAAAAGTTGTCCCCTACAGTGACATTATTAAAACAGATAAAATTGATTAAATTGACTCTAATTAGAAGCTAAATAAAAATATTAATATATTTTTTTCTAACTTATTAATAAAAAATATTAAAAAGTTAACGGTTTACTTATTTAACATCAATCTTATATTTAATTTTAATGTCAAATATCAGTTTAATTTACTTTTAATATTTATTTAAATAAATACATTAATATTAATTTATTTTATTTTAATATTTATTAAAGTCAGTGTTAAATATGAATATAAGTTATTTTTAATATTTATTAAATTTAATGGTAGTTGAATCTATATTAATATTATTTATTTTTAATATTTATATTTATTTAAGTTAACATTGACTTAATTATTATTAATATTATTTATTTTATGTTTATTTAAATTAATGTTGATAATAATGTATTTTTTAATATTTAAATTAGGTTGGTCAAGTTCACATTAAATTTTCAATCTGCATGTCTTTGTAATTTAAAATACAAATTATAAGTAAGTCTTAATCTAAAAATTTATATTTAAATATAACAAAATGTTATGATTTGTTTGAGCTTAATTTTTTTTCCTTGCATAAGATAGAAACTTTTTTTCCCTACTAATAAAGAAGTCTCTCTACCACTAAAAGTTATTTTGATCTTTTATTCAACTTTCTTCTTGTTGAGTAAGAAGCCGCATATCAATTTGCTCTATTGCAATATGCTAGTTTCTTATCATAATTATATTATACTTAACATGAAATATAAAATAATTTAAAGTATATATAAAATATTTAAAATAGCTTATAAACTAGTTAATATATTATTTTATTTTAACCTATATTTTTAAATTTAAATATGGGGAATCAAAATTATTCGTGTTGGTGGAGAGACGTGTGCAAGACTTGATTAAGCAGGATTGAGTGGGTGTTGGGAAATGGAAAAAAAAAATTAGGTTTTGGGAAGATAAGTGTGTTGGTAATATATCGCTTAAAGTGAAATTTCCTAGATTGTACTCAACATCTTCGTACAAAGATAAAGTTGTTAACGAATTGGGGATTAGATAAAGATAGGGAATAGAGAAACACATACATGGAATCTAGTATGGTGGAGAGAGTTGTTTGTGTCAGAAGAGGAACAACTATAACAGCTAACAAACCTTATAGTTGCAGGCCACTAGAATAGGGGTGTACCGGATAGGTGGATTTGAGTGACGGTGAACTAAAAAGTTACACAGTAGGTTCTGGATATAGGGCTCTAAACGAATACGGTTCCCTTTCAAACATTGATTGGTCGAGGGAGATGTAGAGCCTTAAAGTTGAAGGTACAACTTAGATGTGTGGGTGGAGGGCAATGCTAGAAAACCTACTAACTAGACTTAATTTGGAGAGAAGAGGAGTCTTAGTTGTTAGTAACTTATGCCCGTTGTGTAATAAGGTTGAGGAAACAATCCAACATGTCCTCATTAATTGTGAAGTAGCACAAAAAATATGGTAAAACTATGATAGATGGATAGGAATCTCATGTGTGAGGCACTATAAGATTGTTAACCACTTTCAACATTTTTATCTGGCATGCTTTAATAAGAAATAAATACAGTTTCAAAGGAAATGTGGGTGACTATAGTGTGGGAAATATGGAAGCACAGGAATATAATAGTGTTTAATAATGGGATAGTGGACAATAAAGAAATATTATCATTAGCCCAATTCAAAGCTTGGTCCTAGACTAAGTTTAGATGCCAAAGTGCGAACTATTTCTTTTTGGATTGGTACTCATGCCCTGCTCTTTATCTAGGTAGTATTACCTAATTTGGGTTTTATGTATTAGTTTTGGCTGCAGGGTAAATTGAGAAGGGTAACGTAGGCATAAATACAGTATGAGGGGGTGATAGGCTAGGTGTTCGTCTGGTATTTGTTGCAGGTATGCATATTTAGTGTAGTAGACATCTCGAGATTAAGCTGGAGAAAGACATTGGAGAATGAAGAATAAATGTGTAGAAGTTGAGGTCTTGAAGGCACAGGGAAAGAAAAACACATGTTATTAAGATACAAGAAGATTCAAATTATAATGTTAATAGAAGGTAAACCTTGTATTGTACTATTGTTAGTAGCATGCTCTCTCATCGTGGACAACTAATAATACAATTGGAGTCTTTGTTGTTGAGTATTTTTTTGTATGTTAGGGATGACTCTTCATATCATGATGTAGAGAATTGTACTAATGTGACCTTCTAATTGTTATGGGAGTGATTAGGGCCGGTTGGTTGAGTTTGTAATCTATTGGAGGAAAATTTATATGAATGTAATAGGGTTGGAGTACTCCTAAAGTACTCCCATTAATTTTATTCTTCACCTTTTTTTTTCTTTAAAAAAAAAATCTTCTTCTTTACATTGTTTAATTTTCTCATTTAATCCTAAATGTGAGACTCAAATTCACACTTAATTTTGATGTCGCTATCTTATAATTTTGGATTGAAGGTATTGTCATAGCTAGACTTCAGGAAATACAACCTAAAATTGTATTATTATATTACAGTGAAAGGACAACCGTGAAACTAATGACTTTGAAGAGCTTTTTGGCAAAAGAATACATTGGGTATGATACGAAGTTAATAAAGTGGAAACCTGTTAAATATCGAAGTGTGAGTCTAAGTCCCACATTGAGTAGAAATAAGATTGTTGAGCAACATATAAGAAAGAAGATCCACAAACCCAATGCCTTAAGGTTTTAGATTGAAGGTGGTGTCATTTTCTTATATGAGTATTGACGCAATTCTCATTGTTTAAGATCTCTTCAATGTTTCTTCTTGGATTTTCCCAACAAAACCAAATATAAAAGAAAAAAAAGTATAAAATGGCTGAAGTATCTTTGGAGAAGGTGTTGATACTAAGGTGGTCATAATGATAACTCTTATTCTAGTTACCCATTCTTTATGTAAGTTAATCTAGTTAGGAAATTTGTGGTATATACATGTTATTATAAGGGATTGACAGGATACATGTACATTATATATACTTCAGTGTGTGCTAGCAAAATGAAGGATAAGTTTAGAGTTTGAGTATAATATATCATGTTTTTAATATGGTATCACCTAGTCACACGGGTGATGATGGTTAGTGTAGGAGAAAAGAATTGAAGGTTAAATTATGTTTGTTTTGTGTTATTTATATATAAATTAAAGCATCTCATTCTACTTCCTATTTATATTATTCTTTTATTAATAAAAAAGAAAAAGTATATATATAAAAAAACTCTTAAATGCGGGAAGAAATAATTTTAATCTTTTATTTTAAAAACTAAATAATTTTTATAAATGAAAAACAATATATAATTTTATGGTAAGGAATAGTTATTTTTTAAATTAATATTAACTTTTTATATAATTTATTATTTATTTCCATCTATTCTTTAATTCATTCAAATAAGCAGAGAGATTTTTCTTCTTCATATTTTTATCTATTTAAATAATATAATTTTTGCTTTTCTATTCCGCCCCTTTACTTTTATACTTGCTATTTTTTTTATCAACATTTTTCTAGTACGCGTTTTCGTGATATATTGGTGAAATATCTTGCCATTTTATTGAACATTTAACTACTTTAAGAGGTACAAATGAGGGTGTATTGGGTTGAATTTAACTAACTCATGAAAACCAATCAAAACACACTGATAAAAATGTTTGGATTTGCGTTTTCCTATAGAAAGAAAACTAAATCAATTTAATAAAAAAAAACGAGTTAGTTATGGTCAAATTGAATATATTCAATTAAAAAGGTTATTTTTCTTTATTTTTAAAAATATACATAATAAGTAAATAAAAAATGTCAAATAAATGAGTTGGATCATTATATTTGTAGGTTTAGAAATAAAGTTAACAAATATATCAATTCTTTGAGCCTAATTTCACCAGCAAAATTTGAAATTGAAGTTATTTATATGATAGATTTTCTCTTTCAATTATATTTTCTCCATGAAAAATACTCAAACCTTAACTTTAATTTTAAGGAAGTTTAATATTATTCCGACCATTACTTGTTGATTTATAAAATTTTAATATATATAACTGCAGCTTTAAGGATTATGCCCTAATTTCATTTTTGTTACTAAATAAAAATAAATTTATTGATAGTGTACATTCATAATGGGTTACCATCCCTTGCATGTTGTGTGTACAGACTTGTCCCCTAAATTTAACCATAACAATATGAGTAAGTGCATTATAATTTCTCCTCCTTCACCAACACTGCATTGTTCAAATCTGTGATATTTTCACTGTTCAGCCTTCGACTTTGTGATATTATTGTTCTAATTTTAGAACAAAACAAATTAATTTCCTTCCTCTTAAATTTAATTTAAAAATTCGAAAAAAGTAGGACAAGGAAAAATCGTTTCCCTTTTCTTGTTGGACCCCAACCAGCAAAATGAGCTAAGAATCTGGTTTACAACTCGAAAACATTAACTAATACAAACTCATGTTTATCCAAGGAATTAATGCAATGATATATATATATATATATATATATATATATATATAATTTTGTAATATTGCCTCGTTTTTTATAAAATCGTTATCTCTGATAAAAAAAATTAACATGAAAGCACCCTATAAAGTATATTACATTGAAAAGAGTTTTATTTAAAATTTAGTGAATTTTGTGTGATATTTACATAAATTAAAATACGTCTTTGCAAAGTTTTTTAATATAGTGATTTATTTCTTGAATAATACATATTTAAGTCATTTATTGTTATTAAGAGTTGTGTTTATCAAGACTTCCTAAAATTAAGCAACGTAACTAAAAGTGTAGGAAATATTCTTAGACACTGACAAATGTACATTAGATTTATTGGGGCCATTTTTTCCCGATAAATACTTGTTTTTAATAAAATATTTAAATATAATCATAAATTTCTTTTGTTGTTTAAAACATAGTATAATGTGAATTTGCACCCACAAAATTTGTTATGAATATTGCCCCATAATATAATATTTCTTAGAACATTTGTAATGTATGATTGTGGAAATAAGTTACATATATATCTTATTTGTGTGGATCTTATAATAATATATAAATTTAAGTACTTTACACAAAAATTAACTCTAATTATAAGATTACTTAAGCTTTACGTAAATATTACAACTGACCATGTTAATATTTATAAAATCTGTTTTTGTACAAGTAATATCATATCATTTGTGTCAATGATAAAGTTTAGGAATGTTGCAAATGTTTATAAACAATTGCACAAAACAATCTTTAAGTTGTTTCGTGATATGTATGAACACATTAATTTATTGTCTGCAAAATTAAAATCATATCATTTTCAAAATTCATGTATCCATGTGGTGTGATTTTGACAGGTTAATTACAGCACCATTTGGGAACATGCATTGTTTTAATGGTGCCATATTCACCTCCATTTTTAGGATGAAGTATAAACATGAAGTTGCAGTGGTCCCTCACCTATGTTATACCCTAGAATCAATATTTAACTAACTAGGGCCATATAGGGTTTTGAATTGTGGATCACAACACTGTTTAGAACTGCGAATATATTCCATGAATTACGCACTTTGTTTTGGATTTAGTGAGATAATGTGTATAGTTAAAGAAAGTTAATTATTTCTAATACTATTCAAGTTTGCAATTAGTAAGATAAAAAATTAAAAAGAAAAGTTACATCAATGTCCACTTGTTTCTATAGTATGAGTTGGTGAGAATTGATTGCTATTATTTATTGACCTGAATAATGAATGATTATTGAGTAATTAAAGTTATGATAGAGATTAATGACATTACTTCAAATTTTTAAATCAGAATACCCTAAAAATTAGCTATGAAATAAAAATTAATTAGAATTTAGTTTTAGAGATAAATAAGATAACAATAACTAACACACCCTCTCTAAAATATTTTATCTTTCTTAGAAGATATTCTATCTTATTTTAATAAAGATCACCAATCATTTCTAAGAAGATATTTTATTTATATAAACTATCAACTCTCTCTCTCTAAGAAGATATACATTTTCATTCTTATAAAAAACACCATCTCTCAAGCAATTTCTCTTAAAGTTTCTTACATTTTCTCTAGATTTTTGATCTCATAGGTTGTCAGATTGACAATCAGAGGACACCCTTAGATTCCTAGCGTTGAGTAGATCAAGAGTGTCCGATCAGATTCTTGAACAGAGTTAGATTGCCCGTAATTTTAGAGTTTTTGAGTATCTCTACTGTATAGAAGTAAGAGAAGCTAGTTTGATTATTTTTCATGAATATTGTAATTATTTTTTTATTAATGAATTGGATGAATGTTTATGTATTGCATTATGTAGTATCAATGTTTGATATTAATGTGGTGTGTGATCGAGACATAGTATCTTCAGGAAAGGAGATATCAGTGTTGAGATTATTAGGATGCACAATATTGTTTGGAGATTCTAAGGAGGTATCCTGACTCTACTGGTACATTGGGTTCACATGGATGAAGATTACCAGTTAGTGAAAAGTCAAAGGAGGTTCATATGGTCCTGTCTGAGGTTTGAAATATGAGCCGGATCGGAATAGGACATATGGATTAACCCTGTGCATATGAGATCCGAGGTTTGAAATGAGTTCGATCGGGATAGACTGTTCTGAGGTTTGAAATATGAGTCTGATCAGAACAGTTGCACACCTCTGAGTTTGTTAGGATGTATAAAAGTTGATGTATTTTTGAAGTGTTCCGTTTAATTTATTTTATTTTTAACTGTTAAAGAAATATAGTCAAAACTCAAAATATGAAGATAAGCCACAATATTATTAGATGAAGATTTTTGTTTGTATAAATATTATATATGAATGTATAACAAAATAGTGAATACTGAAGTTATTAAAATGATTTTCTTTAAAAAGGGTTACTAAAAGGATATTTCTTGAAATGATTTAAAAAAAATATTGAAATAATAATACATTTCCACTTTAGATTTTATTTACATATTATAAATAGAATTTTATTAATTTATCTCAAGTAAGTAATTATTGTTTAGAAAGTCTAAAAGAATTTTTTTTTCTTTACATTTTAAGAGTTAACTTTGGAATTATTTTTTATAGAAAATAACATTTATATGTTGCATTTCTCTAGAAAAGTCTATAAAAATAATTTTTCTAAAATAAATTAAACCAAATCTTGATTGACTAGTTGGATGTGTTTTGTGGATTAGGGAACTTCAGATCCAATTTTAGTTAAATCCAACCTAGGGCATCCTAAAATTTGAATGGTCAATACGTGCTCTAAATTAGATCACCCATGCGTGTGTGTGTATATATATATATATATACACGTAAATATTTTTTTAACAAAAATCACCCATTTCTTTTAATTTACTTATAAGTCAATAATTTATCTTCAATGAGTTAACCTTGGCTATTAAGTTCTCAATTACCTTAATCCACTTCACCAAAAAAATCCAGTGATCTTCAACTCCAAATTCACACTTCTGGAAGTAGGAGACAAAGTAATAACTGTTTACTAAGAAAGTTTTATCACCACACATGGATCTTAAAAATTACCTGTCACTCCTACCACTGTCCAACTTTGTTGGCTAATAATTTTTTTATCCAATATTTGTACTGCAAAGTTAACTATAAAGTATTATGGTGTTCTTCAGTACATGCTTGATGGAGTTTTTTGGAAAATCATCACTTATTTTAGGAAACTCAATTTCTTTATTTTCTTAAAAAGTTTGTTTCATGAAAAATGTCTGATGCAAAAATGCACTAATTTCTATGAATTTATTTTGAAAGTTTGTTTTAGATACAATTTAATATCAATTTATTCTAGACTCTTTTATATTGCAACAAATATTCTTATAGATTACCACAAATATTCTTGTAGATTACCACTCATGGTTAAACCACAAAAGCTTTTCTTACAGAGACTTTATAAAAAATACGAAGGAAAAAAATAATTTGGCTCCATAAGTTAAAATTACAAATAAGTTATAAATACAAATTTTAAAGAATTTTAAAGAAACTATCACAACAAACATAGCTACTACAAAATTGATTGTTAAAATTTAAAAATTGATCGTTAAATTTATTTATGATCCAAATAACAATTAAATATAGATATACCAAAACTGATTGTCAAAATTTAAAAATTGATCGTTAAATTTATTTGTGATCCAAATAACAATTAAATGTAGGTAATAGTAAAAATTCTTGTTTAGCGATTACTTTCTTCATCAATCACAAAATTGCAACTAAAAATAATTATTAAATTGGTCTTACAGAATTTGATTACTTCAATTTTAAGAGATTAATTTAGCAATAAAAAACTCATGAATAATTCAGCTGTTAAATCAGTCATTAAGATATACTTTTTTATTCCTAATAGAGTTAAATAATTAATTGAAATGAAATAATATTTTTTTTGGCTAATTCGGTGTTAAAATTTGAGATTATTAGTTCAAAATTTATTTTGATTACTAAATATTTTTTTTTCAATGATAATGAGCGCTAAATATTATGTTCATTAATAGTAGTGAAAAAAATAATTCGGTCACTAGGAGTTAATTTTGTTGGTTTTAGTGACTTAGTTGATTTTGGTTGTTGAGTATGGTAGTGTAGCGATCAAAATTTTGATTACTAATTTTATATGTATTTTTTTAAATTGTATTCTGATTTATTTATAAACAATTTTCAGTGATTATAAATACTTAAGATTCAATCATGCTAAACAATAATGAACTCCAGTATATAATGTATGAAAGAGTAGTATGCAAATTAAAAGTAAATCATATTACATAATGAAAATTATTGTAAACAAATTAAAAGAGTCAAATTTATTACACAATTTAGCATAAAACTAATCTTCTTCTACACTATCATTTCTAATGTGATCTCCTGTATGATATTCACTGGTAGTATGATCTAAAGGGCCTAACATCAGATTATTCATTTGGATGTACTGTAAGATGAGTTTCATCTACTCAACTTGTCGGTGGATGTGTTCAGTGTGTTCATGATGATTTTTCATCAATTACTCCATCTTTTCTTTAAGTGTTCGCCCCTTGACATCTTTTTTCATAAGTTCAACATTTAACTTTTGAATTGTCTCATATTTTTTCTATTTGATGGACTATTGGAGCTTGACTTCTAGTAGAGTGAGTACTTATTGAAGTATTAGACCTTTTGCTCAATGCACCAAGTCTATACACATTTCCTTTTTTTTTTTATTTCCATCTCAAACAACATTAAAGTATATTTCATTTTATCAATGGAGGCAACATGAGAGTTTTGCAAAGATGAGCCTTCAAGCATCTAATGTTGTTAGGCATATTCTCAATGTTACTTATATTTCTCCTAAAAATGAAGTTAAATGTGATTATTACGAAGAAAACATATAATAAACATTAAATAATAAGTTAAAGTTTAAATATATCACAAGCTCAAGTGTCTTATCATTGACACATTATCTGATCTTTAATTTCTTTGTTCTCTACAACCTCCCAAGCAGTTGGTTGTCTTTCGAGCTCCTTAGTCCACATAAATTTAATCAAAAGATAAAATTGAATACCTAAGTCTAATATATTGCATTTAAATTAAACATATAAAAAAATAAAAATATAATAAGATTACCATTTTCTCAAAGTGAATATAATTGATATGGAACCACCATGGTAGGTTGAGACTCCCTTCTTAACAGCCTTGATTTGTCTTGGCAATGAAACTCTTGTGAGACTCCAATATTAGTCCAAGGTTGCTCGAACAGGTGATGGAATCCAGGTCCCTTTATCTTGACCATTCCTAACTTTGTTAATTGGAATTTTTAAGATACGAGAGCCTTTTGAATCGAAAAATGAATCTAATGAGTTGTTCTTATTCCAAATCTCACCAATGAACTTTTGCTTGAATAAAAGTTAGGAAACAAAGATAATAGGATAATAAAATAACATTTTAAATGTCCATAATTCAAATAACCTTAAACTATCCAAGCCATCTATCTTGAAGCTCAAGTCGAACCTTCTTCCAAATGGATTTGGGTTCATCAAATTTTTGTTCGGTGATGTGTGAGATTACAGTGGAAGGACCATTAGTTGGTGTAAATCTGTGTTCAACTTATTGTCAAAATACTATATGGAAATAAAAACATATTGAAGAATAACAATTAAATTAAGATATGTTTACTTTCTTTTTTCTACATGAAGTCAGGGTCTTTGATCAATTATATTACTAGACTCATACTTCGGTGTAAGAGACCTTTGTATCGATGAATGTTGATTCATAGTTGGCTCTATAGAAAAGGTAGTAAGAGTTGATTCTCCTACATAAAGTTCAACATGTTATTCGTGAAGTGTAAGAAGAGAGGATCCTTAGATAGGATGTGTAAACTCCATGATTGTTGGAAGAACAAATGAAGAGAGAGAGTTGGTGTTGAGTGAACATCTATCACCAACACGAACACCTCAACCATCACCATTAGATGGCCTACGACCACCACCACTATCCCTTGGTGTCATTTGCAAGTGAAACTTACTGCATATATAACATGTAATAGAGTAATCAAAGTGTAATAGATTAAACTTCGATTCCTATATTAGGGGTGTCATCAAAACATTCACACAGAAAGAGAATTAAATTCATTATTGGAAAGTCAACATAATTGAATTGAATAATAATAAATAATATTTCATAGAAATATGAAGCTATTGACCATTGGTTCCTAGTACATAAATAATCACAGTCATTTCATGAGCAAATTAGAAAAGTTCTAGTGTTGATCGCCTAACGTAGTGCAAGACCATTTAACACCAAAGAGATGATAGTATAGATAGGGGAAAGTTAACCCTAAGTCGTCTCCCAACAAATCCAAGAGTAAATTCAGACAATCAATATTCAAAATTTATTTGCAATAAAGAAAGTTAGTAATAACAATAAATTAAAGAGAGAGGTTTGAGATTGTTGAGCAAGAAATTAAAATAGACGATTTAGAAATAATAAAGAGAATAGGTTGATTCTCAAGTTCTTTCACAACAAATTCCTCCTTGATTTTCTTAAGATTATTATCCTTCAATTCCTTTCACATAGTTAAACTCAATCAAACAAGCGTCAATCAAATTCAATAGAATCTTATTAGCTAAACAAGCGTCTACTAATATATTCAATATCCCATCCGGTCTCGAAGCGTATGCTCAATGAGATGTATATCTTTTACCTCTTGACTAAGCGTACAAGAAATTGATTAAGACTAAACGAATTAACCAAGAACTCTAATTAAAGGAAAAATAATTGAATTCTCAACAAGCGTTCAAGAGGTAATACTTTTCCAAAAATATTGAATTCAAAAAGACCAATAATATAAAACAAATGTTAGAGAGAATGTAAAGAACAAAACTTTATTAAACAGAAACCTCATAATTCATCGTGAAATCACAATAGAATCAACCCAAAGGAGTTTAGCCTTCTATGAGGATGAGTAAAATACAAAAGAAAATAAAACTAGAGTTTATGGTATGCAGTAGTGTGTGTCCTTCATGGCTTCTCCAACATCTATTTATAATCTCATTTTCTTCAAGAATTAACTCAGATTTAATTCTCGGATATTGTCCTTGCAATTATCAAATATTTCCTTATGTGTCAAAGATTGATTTTGTAAACATCTTCTTTCCAATAAAGCTGTCGATTTATCATCTCCCAATTTCTTTTAAATATTTTGTTTCCAAATCCTGTTCCAGATATCAACTCATAATAATTGAATTTCCTGTAAAAGTTATTACAGAATATTTGAAGGAGATTTACTCTAAATCAAGTAAAAATTGCAAGGATAATCTTTATAGAACCTCTGAATAATATCTTGGCAAAAGATTTGATTGGATTTAGAGCCCATAGAATATATGCAAATAATTATAAACAAGAAAAGTAAAAGAATATGTTTAAAATCCAAGTTTAACCAATAATCTCAATTAAGGTCCAATTAATCTTGATTAGGTAAATCTTATTTAAAACAATGGATTTATTCTCAATTATAATATAATAAAATCAAGGTTAATCACTCTAGATGTGAATAAAAATATACTCATCAATAAACACCATAATTATAGGAATGCATGCCTTTTACTCCAAATATCAATGTGAAATTTTTATTCATTAGTAACATATATAGGCTATGATTCAACTTTTTCTCTTAGATTCCGAAGCCAAATTAACCAATATTGGATCTTGAATATTATTTTCTGGATTTAGAACCTAAAAAAAAAAGAGTATACATTACACAATTCCAATCTAAAAATACAATTTGTATAATTGGCAAATTAAAAACCTACATATTGTTTGAATCGTGTAGCAAAAGATGATGAAATGCCTTGGTCAATTTGAGCTTCATAAAAAGTAGGAGTAATCTCTCTTAAATATTGTACATAAATAATGTATAGAAGAAAGTAATTAATCGAACCACATAAATTAACATAATTTACCTTCTTTTAAAATGAGTGAACATCGTCTTACTTAAAGTATGGCCTGACCTCTTCACAATTTTGAACAACATACAAGTGAGTAGTGTTAAGGTCTCTTTGGTTTAGATAATATGTCATGCATATTCTAAATGCTCTTATTGGGTAATTAAAAATTGAAATAGGAGTAACGAAGAACATTTACCTACTTCAAGGTTACAACAGATCCTAATCCTTGTTTCAATATGATTAGGATAATAAATCAGGCAAATGTAGATGTTTCCCTCACCAAGTAAGCTTCGCAAATATAGCTCTCCACCCTAACTTTACTTTTTACTTTCTTTTTTAAGGAGTGTAAGAACCTAAAAAAGATATAGACATGTATCATTTAAAATATTGAATAAATAAACAACAAATGGTGTAAAAGTGATTAGTAATCTTACACCACTCAAATGGATACATCCAACAATATTGGAATGGATCACAAACTTTTGTCTCATAAAGTAGATGAATTGGACAATGTTCCGTGGAATCAAAGAAGCTTGGTGAGAATACTTGTTTCAATTTACACAATAACACATGTATATCTTCTTCCATAACTCTTAGGTGTTCAACATTTAGTGTTGTGGAACTTAATTCTTTAAAGAAAAGACTAAGTTCAGCAAGAACTTTCCAAATTGATTTTGGCAATGAGTCAAATGCAATTGGAGGTAATCATTTGCATGAAACATGATGATTATAACATTTTAGTTCATGTAACTTTTTTTGATTAAGGTCAACACATCTACCCAAATTGGAAGCATATCCATTTGGAATCTTAAGTTCTTTAAACCACTTACAAATAAAGACTCTTTGGGATTTTGTGAATGCATATGCTGGCTTTGGTTTGATAAGTTTTCCATGACCAATGTCTTTCAACTCTAGCTCTTTTCAATTACATATTTCTACTACATCCAATTGAGACTTGTTTGTATCCTTAGTTTTTTCTTTAATATCCATCAATGTCAAACACATTCATGAATACATTTTTCTCCGTGTTGCAAAGTTGGATTTTCCAATATGATAATCTTTAGAATATACTTTGTTTCTTCCAATTATGTTTAATACCATATTCTAGAATATTTTGTTTTTCTTGCAATTTAGTGCAAACTAGTAAATGTGCAACCCTATTCCAAATATCAAGACAAACATGGAGGAGTTAGTCAGAATAAAATTCTTCTTAAATACCTTTCTATTTCTCATAAATGGGTGAGTAGGTGAAAGAAAATAATGGTTACAATCAAAATAGGAAATTTAGTGGCTATGACTAAGAGAGAATGCCTTTGTTCTTTCCATACATATAGGGCAAGCAAGTGTATCAGAAGTCATCCAACCCAATAACATGCCATAAGTTGGAAAGTTATTAATTGTCTACATCAGAGTAGCCTTCATTATAAAGTTTTACCTCCATGACACGTCATAAGTCAATATCCTTTCAGTTCACAAGGTGCAAAACTTTTCTATGAGTGGTTGCAATAACACATAAAACGTATATATGAGCACCAAAATGGCTTACATGATATTTTAACCAGTTACATCTAATCCCAACAAAATGAAAATGATGAACAATGAAGGAAGAAGAATATACAAAGAGGAGAAAAAGGAGCCCCAGCCACCATCCTAAGGCTACATTTTTCTTATTCCCAGATGGAATCTGACTCCCAAATAGAGTGGAGTACCTAACACTAATGCAAAGAGTCCTTAATAGATTTTAAACAATGTTTGTGCTGGACCCAACTTTAGTGTAGTCAAGCTCAATTTTCTTGCAAGTTTATGGCCCAACTGACATCCAACTCAACTCCAATGATGCTAGGTGTGACTTGATGTTTTTGTCCTTAGGTTTTGTGTGGTTGGGCTTAGTTCTTCTGGGGATGGGCTTAGCTGTCCCGTGTAAACTTCTCTTTTATTTACCTCTTTATAGGGTTCATTCTTATTCATTTGAATCTAATGATTCTTGTTTACTTTTTATACAAAATAAGAGGAATTAGTTTCCATTCTCAAACTCTTGTAATAAATCATTAACAAAATCCTAATAAAATATAGAAATAAGTAGGTTCCAAGCTTAAAAGAGTTGGTTTCATTATAAAATTTGGCTCCAAAATATGATTAAAATGAATGAATCCATTAGAGTTTGTTCTTATTCTAAGTTGATTGGATAAATGAATCCATTGATTTTCATTTTTCTTGATAATCTTTGGATATGAACCGAAAGGGTAACGTACAGACAATATTGCATACTCTAGCTCTTCTGAGTCTTCTGTTGCCTTATTGATTCAATTAAGGTTTCCACTACTGTTATAACCTTCTAAAAACAATCCCAATCCCACATGGATAAAAGAATACCTTTGCATCTTACCCATGGTACTTTATTTCCCATCATCAAATGATTAGACCATGAAATGATAGATTTGAATATGCTTTTAAACCATTCTCGATTTTACTTGATGACGTTACTTACATTTACTCCATCTTAACCTGTGAGGATCATAGTATTATCTCATAGATATAGGACTCTAACGAAGCTTAATCCTTTTAGTATAAAACTCTCCCCTTACAACGCCGATGTTGGTATTGTTGTGAATTCTCCCTATGTAGGTTCTCTTGAGCCATTCTTTCTCGTCTTCCATTGTCTATATTTCTATACCTTTCCAACTTTGTTGTGAATTCTCCCTATGTAGGTTCTCTCGAGCCATTCTTTCTCGTCTTCCATTGTCTATATTTCTATACCTTTCCAACTTTATGAGATATATCTATTGTTTGCTTCTCCTGTTAGTGCTTAAGAGTATGATTTTCATTGGTTTTTTACTCTCCTTACTTGAGTACCTTTCTTTTGCACTTGCATTACCTCTTTTTTAATCGTTTTCATGATCCTATTTGTATTTCTTGTTTTCTCGTATCTCCTATATTTTGGTATGTTTACATATAACTTTAGGTTTTTCATTCATATAGTATCTCATTATTTCTCTAACATTTCTAAATTTTTCATTTCAATAAATCTCATATAGCCAAATCTTTTCTCTCTTACATTAAGTTTTCTAATATAAACACATCTTAAACTCTCTCCAAAATTTTTTTTGAACTATTATATTTCCCATAATTGATTGGGAAATGATAGAAGAAGAAAGATGTTCTCTCCATCATGATTATGATTAAAAGAATACACATTACTTACAACATTGTAATGATTAAATGATTAAGATGAATATAAAATTTGTATTACAAACAACTGTAAATTATAATTTAAAACCGTATTTTTTTTTTTTCATTTCGTATCCAGTTAGATAAATCACAGATCCTTCATGCATGTCATAGTTAACCTTCTCATAACCATTTCGTTGTGTTTTTCTTTTCTTTGTAAGAGATCTATATTTACCATCAGTTTACAAATGTTATACTGATTAATTTACTTGAGTTCTTTTACCTCTCATTTGATTGGTGAGAAATTGTGAAGGTGAATGTGATCACACCCCAAATCCAGACACCATGATTAAAGCGTTGGTATAAAGGAATGATTGCATTTATCGGCGGGTTATTAGCAAACCCTTTCCAAGTTACTACATTGTGGTCCTCAAAAGAAGAAACTTCAAGGTATCACTTTTCCTTTTATGATGTATGGTCACCTACACATACAATTAATATAGCCATAATAACAGTGCCATTAAACTGTTTCACAACACATGGCACGGTCAAAAACTGCATTTAATGTTTATCAGACAAATGGTCCTAAGAAGAATTACATATTATAGTATCAAATGCAGTTTGACAAGGATGGCAAATATATATACATTGAACATAGACCAATCAGACAAAATTTTTTATTAATATTTGTAGGAGAAAAAAATAAGAAGGAAACATGAAATGAATCATTATAAAAATTAAAATTAACTTATATACGTAAACTAAAATTATTTCTTAAAATAGTTAATAAGAAAAAAAAAACTCTATAAATGAGCTTATGATAAGTGAATTTAAACAAGTGAACAAGTAATTTTTTTTTTCATATATAAGTTTACTCATTTCTTAGTCTAGAATTGGACTTGTGAAATTGATGGAACCTAGCAAGCATACTATCTGTGGCAATGTGTATTGATTTAGACATTGCACCTAAATGAAGCTCATTGAATTTTGGGAAGGTAACAAGAAATTATAGAAATTGAGATTATCACCTTATATGGTCCACATCTTTCAGTCAATAGTGTAAAATTTGGTGAAGCATTGAATCTAGTACAACCTCTGCAAAAAATCAAGAAATGGTGGAGACACCGAGAATGAAAATGATTGCTTTGCATCCTTTCTTTCAACCCTGCTAGTTTTTTAGTTACTGTTGTGTGGAAGTAGATAAAACCTTTGTTCTCAATGTCTAAACAATGTGCTTAGCCAATTCAAACTAAGTATTGTTAATTAAAGCATTTCAGTTTTTCTCTCTTGATCGTAATTTCATTTCATATGCATTTAAAAGTTGAAACAGAAACGTTTTGAAAGGTAGCTCCAGATTTCGTTAACATCAGTGAGGTTAATGAAGATAAAGAGAAGATGGTGCCTTTTAAAATGGCAAATTCTTCCAACATGTACGGTTCAAGGCAATAATTTTATCAATCTTACTGCTAGTTACTATAATTGAGGGAAACAAATGGTAAAATTCAGCTCAAATATATGCAAATCAAAATCTTTTTGCCTTATGTTATGATTGTCCCTTAAACTTGTTGGGAATCGCTCTTTCTTCCCTCCTCCATGAACTCAAAATAGGCACTTTGCGGAAGCGTAAATATAAAAACAACGCCAGAAAATTTTAGCGTGGAAAACCTTCTTAATAAGGTAAAAACCACGG
>Ga0209700_105779_pt1 | contig 20236 bp, 13 predicted proteins | sample SiratroredBW_FD_187528 | JGI IMG/M metagenome (GOLD analysis project Ga0209700, IMG submission 187528) | Root nodule microbial communities of legume samples collected from California, USA - Siratro red BW (SPAdes) (version 2) | ecosystem: Host-associated > Plants > Roots > Nodule | place: USA...
ATGTTTTGTAGGTTTTTCTTAATTATTATTCAGTTTATACCAGTCGTCCTGGTATTTTTTTTAGTTTACCACATATTTAAACGTTCTCAAGTTTGATAATGTTTATATCTTTTACGTTTTTTTTTTTCTTAAACTATTTAAACTCCTTTCCAAATTGAAAATATTATTTTGCTTTTGTTGTTTAATTAGCTTTTTGGGAATCTTTTAATATTTGTTTTGTTGTTTACTTATTATTGTTGTTTTCATAATAATAAAAAAATCAATATAGATCATTTAACACAAAAGATATATAATATAAATAAGGTGAGTTGACCTCAAGTTATATTCTAACGAGTTTAATTATAAATTCAATTAGCAAATACTATATCAGACTAAAAATGATAAAGATAAAAATAATAAGTACCACAAATTCATAATTGATTATCTTAATATTATTATTCTTTAATTATAACAAGAGTTAAACTTAATCAAAACAAATTTCAATTAAATTTAATAATAAAAATATTATCAATAAAATAAGCTTGTTTCAAAGCTTATACTTGTTATATGTTTATCTTCCACCTCTTAAATTAAGCTATCAAGATATTGATTAAAACTAAAATTAAGCTATCAAAATATTGATTAAAACTAGGTGAACTAACCAATATGTCTAATAAAAAAATAATTGAATTATCAACAAATATTAAAAAAACAACTCATTTGATAGAAACCATATTTAAATAAGATCTACAATAAAACATAATTTAAAAAAAAAATATTATAGAGTAAAAATTTATTGAACAAAACCTCAAAAATCAATAAAAAATCACAAGGAAATCACCCAAAATACTTAACCTTCAATGTGGAGAAAAAAAAAATAGAAAGAGAAACAAAACTAAATATAGAGTGCATTACAAGGCTCTCCCTTATTTTTCTTTTGAAGTTTTTTATTTATAAGCTTTTTTTCTACAAATTTGAATTTATATTTATATTAGGTATTATCTTTCAATCCTCCTAATACAATTTGTTTCTTTCCTATTTATCTCATATATGTGATTTGAGTTTTTATTAACTAAATGTAATACAATCGAATTTGTGGAGAGATTGTAGAATATTTAAATGAAATCTATTTCCAAATAAAGTAAAAATTGAAAAAAATATATTTACAGAATATCTTCAAATCTGATGAAATTTAAAATTCATAAAATCTCTAAAGATAATTAGAAAAAAAATAAGACCATATATTTCAAATTTAAATTTAATTAATTATGTTAATTAAAGTTTAATCAATTAATTATGAGTAAACCTTATTTGAAATAGTATATTTACAATAAAATCAAAAACACTCAAAAAAATATGAATAAAAATGTCATTACTCATCATATTTTTTTATTGATATACACGCGTTCTTAGAAAATCTTAATAATAAACCAATGTTTTTTTTTTTTTTTCATATAAACCATATACATTGATATCTTTACTTAATTATATTAGTTGAACAAACATTTAGGGTCTAACTGTGTATCAATAAAACCTTAATCTTTTATTCATTTAAGTGTTTATTGATTTATATATAATATATACTAAGAAGTCAAGTGCTTATCCTTGTAGCCTTTTCAAAATAATATGTTACAGTGATATTTATTCTAAATAGTAATTTTTGTAATATTATTTAAAATAATAATGGATTATATTTAAAAGTTTGTTATTTTACATTTAGTTTATTAAATAACATGTGCATGCAAAACAAGTGGAGTAATAAGACAACCATGCGTGCACTGTTTCCTATGAGTTTCAAATACTCATCTAAATAATTAAAGACTGTTGATAGAATAATTTGTCCCCATAATAAATACTTTTTGTAAATCATTAAATCATACCATAAGAAAAAAGTATGCATTAAATAAATATTTAATTATCATCTCAAGATATTCATTACTCATTAATGTTTTTATAATTCCTCTCTGTCAAGTCAAAGGAGGATTACAGGGTGATGTATTAAAAAGATAGGATCATGACAGTTTCTATATATCTTAATTTCAAACAGTGTAATCTTGGTGTTTAACCTTTAATTTAAGAAAAGTAAAGCTTTTAAGTATTACAAAACTACAATTTTTATTTTGGTCAAATTTTATTTTTATAATACACATTAAAGTAATTAATTTTTTTTATAGAAATCAAATATCATGCTGATGTGAAAGTTAAATAAATAATTAAATAAAATTAACATCAATTAATTTTGTCTAAAAAAGAAGAAGCAAATGTCCGTATTTGTGTCCATTGGCTATGAATAATGAAACGACTAAATAGCACAGCTGTATTCAGCAAGAAACCACACCAACTCATCTATAAAATCCTCTTCAACCACCACCCCACCTCTTTTATATACCCAAACTACCCTTTATTTTTTTACTAAAGTGTTAAGGGGTAACTGATTTTTATTTTTCAAACTAAAAATTTAATAATCTTGTTTTTATGATTTTAAATATTAATTAAATTCTATTTAAAAAATAAAATTTATAATATAAAATATAATATTATTAAAAAATTAATATTAAAATAATACATATTTTATTTTTTCTAACATTAAATGTCAAAAGTTAAATTATAACTATATAAATATTAAGTTAAACTATTAAATAATAATTAGATAAAAATTTAATAATTACAAAAAAATAAAATGCCAACTATATACACTAGTTACAAAATCAAGAATTAAAAAATATTAAATTAAATTTTTAGATCATTTAATAAATTAAAAATATTTTAATAATTTAAAACATAAATAACAATCAGGACGAAAATAAGGACAACTAAAAGCAAAGTAAATATATACATATTTATATTTATCTTTATACATAATTTAAATATTAAATATTATTTATAGTTATGTTCCATCAATACAGAAATTTCCATTGAAACAAATAATAGGTATGAGAACAGTTTTATATATCATTCTTCATTACACTCAGTTATGAAATTAACATTTAGTTTCTCACAAGAATTTTTCATTAAACGAGATATTATGAAATAAAATTTAATACACTTAGCTAAATAATTTTTTTTCTTATAAATATCTATTTTATTAATAATCAAATAAAAAATTATTAACAAGGTAACGTAGAAATATTATATTAAAATAAAATTATTAAAAAAATCTTAAATATAATGCGATAAAATACAACCTCACAAAAAAAATAAAAATAAAAATTAAGACACTATGATATGAATATTGCAATAGAAATAATCTGAGATATTGGTTTCTTAATAAGTCCATAGAGGAATTCATATATTAAATAAATTTATCATTAGAAGGATCTTACATAACATATTGAGTTTTATCAACTTAAAAAGAAAAATTGTTGTATAAGAAACAAAATTTTTCAGAGTAAAAATAGGAATCAGGTAGAGCTAAAAATTTTCCTAAAGAGAATTTACAGTGGTAGATTATTAAAGAGTTTTTTGACTTAAAAAAAAAAATAAATCTTAAAAAAAAAAAATATCATTGTGACCCACTCAGTTTTTTCAAACAAAATCTTATATAACCGATTATTTTGAAAGTAAGAATACGAGTTTTCAAATAAAAATAAATAATTTTTAATTAAAACATGTTTAATATAATTAAGTGATATGAAAGCGTTATTATTTTTTCTTTACTATTAAAATAAGGTTAAGTATGTCTATCTATGACACTTAGAAAGTCAAAAGAATAATGCGAGGACCACACAAAATAATTTAAGAGTAAAATTTATTTAAACTTAATTAAGTAGAAAATGAAAGTTTTTTTTTTATATATATTTTTTTATAAATGTACACTTTTTAAAGGTTGTGATATATTATGACAAAAAAACTTGAGTAGCGAAAGAAATAAAATATTTTTTTATTGAAGGACTCATTTTATTTATATTTTAATTTATGTAAACTGAATCTTGCCACATTTTTTTTTATAATTTTTATTCTAAATTTTGTTATAATAAGTACAAATATATATTTTTAAAATAAAAGAAAATACAGTTTTTTTATTTTTATAGTGAGTCTTCCTTTTTTATATATAATGTTAACATATTAATAAAAAAATCATGAGTAAATAGTTAATTCAATATAATAAACATTTAACATATTATTTTAAATATATAGTCAATTTATCATAATAAATACTTAACATATTTTATTTTTAATATAATAAAATTCTTTTTACAATCCTAGTACAATATTTTAACTTTATTAATTTTATTTTAACCATGTTAACATTTCAGGTGATTGAACCCATGCTAGGTAGTCTTTAGTAATTATTTGATGTGTTTATATTTATCAAAGAGAGAATTAAAGCATTCTTTAAAAAATCACTAAAAATCTTAAATTTAAAAAAAATAAAATAAAAAGAGACTATAATTAAGATTATCTACACTTCTAATAAATATACATAACAATTAATAATCAATAAATATACATAACAATTAATAATAAAGAGGGATCAAATAAAATTAATAAAATTTAAAGCTTTTGTATAAAAATTAAATGTTTTTTTACTAAAGACAAAATACATAAATATTTATTTATTAAAATGATTATTTAATCAAAGAAGTTTTATATACCAACTCCTGAGTTAAGATGCTTTACCCCACCTTTTTTTGCTGTGAAAGTTCCGAAACTACCCCTTAATGACGTTATATAGTACTGATTGGACTCTGAGCTATTCCCCAGCAAAACGACAACACAGGGGACATACCCTTGTTTCCTATAAATATTTATGACATTTACCTGCTCCTCCAGTCACCCGTGGACCTCCCGTTCACACCGCCCAGAGTCAGAGGAGAACAGCTACGAGTTAGACACCGAAACAGCCGGTTGCCAGTGCCTGCCCCACACGTTGATCGTGTTTTTTCGACGGTTACACTGCGATTTTTTTTCCCTCTCATTCCGTTGCAATAAAAGCTCTCTTCACTCTTCTTTTTCTCTCACAAATTTTTTCTTCTTCTCTTCTCTGTGTCTCTGACTTTTGCTGAACCAGTTTTGCAAAGTCAGAGAAGAATCGCAAGCGAGAAGAATAAGGAGAAGAACCTTGCCGTCGTTGTCTCCGTCATGGAGTTCGGAGGTGCCGCCGCGACTCTCACGAAGAAGCTCTCTAACGGCTACGGCGTCTCCGGAAGATCCGCGTACGACGGCGTTTTCGCTGCTCCAATCAAGCTCCGCGCTCCGACTGCCTCCTCTCAATTCGACGATTACCGCGAGATTTTCGGCGCCGCCGGAGGTTCGCTCGGTTCGTCTATTCCCATTCTGGAGCTTCCGGAGCTCAACGAGAGGAAGAAGAAGATCGACGACGCTGGGCGCTCGAGATTCGATTACTCCACGGTGTTCGGCGGGTTTGGGAGCCTAGACGGTGCCGTGCCGTTCGAGGAGTTAGTGGCTGAGCCTGTGGAGAAAGATAGCTTCACTATACGGTGAGTTTGCTTGCTGAGTTTTTTTTTTTTTCCTTAGGGTTTTAGCTTAATGTGACTTGGAATAGTGAATGTGCTTGCGTGTTGGTATTTTGCTTGGAATCCAGATTCGATTCGAGAATATTTGTTCTTTGGACTTGGCTTTTTTTGTGCTTCCCTTCCATTTTGACCGCTCTGTCGGTCATGTGAGTTATTTCTGTGAGAAGAGAAACTGCATTTTCATTTGCTATTTTTATTTATTTATTTATTTAATTATTTGTGTTGTGCTCTGAGCAAGTGAGTGGACAACAAAGTTAATAATAGCTTACTTTTTTAGTCACTTCAAAAAAACGAATCCATGAGAATCTACTGTTTCGCTGAACTGGTTGAGCCCTTTTGGCATTCCTTTTATTCTACTTCACCAGTGGAGGAGATCTTATAGGTTAAGGTTTATGATAGATTTATAATTTTAAAATTTGGATTGGACCCGGGAATCGGGATCTAGGCAACTTTTCAAATATAACTACTTGAAATATACGAATGAGTTTTTAGTTGCAAAGGGAATCTAGTGTATGACATTATGATCTTACTAATAGGGTTTTGTACTCGTTAAATGTGAATTTATGCTTGCGTTGTACCAAATTTGGTCACATTTATACGACATTTAGCGAAATTCCCAAGAAGGGGCCTAGGATGTGAATGTTAATCAAATTCATAAATTGGTCTTTGTGGAAGGGTGGAGTTCTTTGGAAAAATTAATGGTTAGGAGGCCGATGTTAACATAATGGTTTTCCTGACATTTATTATTCTGTAGGAGTAAGATCAAAGGAGAAAACCAATCTTTCCAGCAAGAGCTTACTACTTGTTCGAAGGAAATTCCAGTAAAATCATGGTCATCCCATGATGCCCAAAAGGTCAATATGTCATATCATAAAGTTAACCAAGGAAGTGAAAATGGAACAAGTGGGACAACACATATAGCTCAACTCCATGCCGTCCCTGCTTACACTCAATTGGTCGAAGAAGTCAAGCCAATGAAGATACACAGAGCTAATAAGTCTATACCAGTAGCACAAGATGCTTATTCTGGTAGTCATGCCGATGAGGGGATAAAAGAAGCTGCACATTCTACTAAGTCATATACTTGTGCTTCACCTGATAATTCTATCAAACAGTCTTCCAACAATGGAGTAAAAGTTAAAAATAGATCTGAGTCTGCTGATCTATTTTTTGATGCAAGTGAGATCAGTAATGGAACACATCATGTCAAAGTTCCTCGGTCAGAGACTACAGAATCTAACTTGAATAGACAAAAACGAGATGCTCTGAAATCAACAGCAGTCAAATTCCAGGCATCTAAAAGTAGCTCATCCGAAGGTGTTGCTGGTGCTGATTCACCACCATACTCAGATGACATGGTAGACTGTAATTCAGAGGTAGCTGCTTCTGTAGCTGCTTTAAGAAAGGCAATGGAAGAGGCTCAAGCAAGAATGAAGGTTGCAAAAGAACTGATGAGGAGAAAGAAAGAAGGTCTTCCTGATCGTGTCAAACGTAAGTCTAATATTGAACTGAAAGCTGAGGGGAAAAGAGAGGCTAAAGTCACTCATAGAACAATGAAACTTGATACAAAGCTAACATTAAGAGAAAATGATACTTCTCTAAATGCTTCTTCTGAGGTAGGGAAGTCAACGATGAGAATGGAGAAAGTGAGGCCAGATCTGGGGGCAAAAGAAACTTCTGGTGCCAAAGAAGTTGTAGGCGAAACACAGAGGAATACGGAATCAGATCAAGCAAAACATGAGAAAGATGAATCAAAAGAATCAAATCATAAGGGAAAAATACTTGAGCTGAAAGAGGCAGAAAATAGCAAGAAAGAATGGTACTTTGATAAAACAGATAGGAATATACCTGCAAAACCTGAAGAATCTGATGAAAGAGTAGAAATGGTTAGGGAACATTGGGGGCTGGAGAATAATGAAGAGAAGGTCCATGCAGACAGTGAAGCAAGTGCATATGAAGAACTTGTCCAGGAAACTAATCATAGGTGTCAAGAAGTAGTAGATGAGACAAAAAAGATTCAGGAGGTATTTGAAAATGGATTAATGGACAAGGGTCTGAAGGTTAATGAAAATGGGGAAGTTGAAAATAGGGTTAAATCTTTTAATGAACCCAAAGTCTATGAAAGCAATCTTGGTGGGCAAGGGTTAATAACAGGTAATGGGAAAAAAGTTGCTTGTGAGCCAGAAGATGGCAGCAAATTTGAAGGGTCCTTTGAGCAGGAAGAATGCAAAATAAATTTGAGAGCTGTTCAGGAACCGCGAGAGGCTGAGAAGAATATTACTGAAGAGCTAAACGGAAGTGAGAATAAAGTTGATGTGTTCAGTGAGCTGGAAGAATGTGAATTGGCAGAGGTTCTGGAGCCACTTGACAAAGAGAGTGTGTGCAGTCAACATGCCATAAATGTGACTAGTATGGAGGAAGCCACAGAGAACTTAGGGTGTTTAGAGGATAGTAAGAAAATAAATGATTCTGGTTTTCTGGATATCAGTAAAGAGACTGAACATTCCTGTCAGAGGGAAGCCAGAGAAGCCACTGATAATACCTTTAGCAATACCTATGTGCGGATACTGGAGGATATCGTGGACCATATTCATGCTAAGGAAGAAATTTTTGAAAGAAATACTATGAAAAGTAAATTAGATGGAAATGACATGGTTCTAGATGCCCAAGCACGTGAGAATGGATTTGAAGGAGTCACTCAACCGATGGATGGAAATACAAGGGAAAGGATAGATAACAAGCCAGTAAGAATGACTCTATCTGATCCTTGTTGCGAGGAGGTAAAGGCAGAGAAAACTGGCAAGACCACAGAAACCAGTTCAAGCTATGAGCCAGATGAAAGTGAGAAGTTGAACAAAACTCAGGCAGGTGATATAATCACTGAAAATGAGGAAACTTTGGAAGTAAATCAAGAGGTTCATTCATCTGATGTGCTAGATGGTATATCGGGAGCAAGTAGTTCGTCATTTCAACAAGAGAGATATGAAGAAGCAGACCCCGTTCAGGAGACAAATGATTTCCTTGATAAACATGCAAATGAGACTTCTTCCAATGAAGCAGACAGTCAAATACCAAATATATTTGAAACAGAGACTTCGGAAGGTGCTGCTACAAATACTGGTGACACTGACATAAAGGCTAGGCAAAACATAGATCAGTGCAGGGAAAAGTCAGAAAATTACTGCAATCTGGAAATGCCTGTTGAAGACACAACTCCTGAGTCTGTTGAAATCTGCAAGGATGCAAAGGAGACTAGGGATCCATTATATGAAGATGTGGATGAGAATAGTTCTAACTCCTCTAATGGGGAAATTTTGTATGACAATGAAGACATTATAGACGAATCCCAGATACCTAGTACCTCTGATTGGAAATCAAGTTCCTTCAAAGAAGAAGAGAAGGTTGATTCAAGTCACAGCAATATAAGTGAGAGTAATCAAGCATCGGCAATGAAAGAGAAGGGAGCAAATGACAACTTGCATAAGGAAAAGCAGGAAAAGGAACACCTCAAAAAACTCGATGCAGCAAAAGAGAGGGAAAGAGAAAGAGAAAAGGAGAAATTAGCTGTAGAAAGAGCAATTCGTGAAGCACGTGAAAGGGCATTTGCTGGTGCCAGAGAAAGGGCGGCTCTAGAGAGAGCTGCTGCAGAAGCACGTCAGAAAAACATTTCTGATGGACGAGAAAGGCTAGGAAAAACCAGTAGTCAGGCAAATGAGAAGACCCCAGCTGAGAAGGCTGCCATGGAGGCAAAACTTAAAGCTGAACGTGCTGCTGTGGAGAGAGCAACTTCAGAGGCACGGGCAAGGGCCCTAGAAAGGGCACTTTCTGAGAGAGCTGCCTCTGATGCAAGAAATAAATCTGACAAACCTGTTGCAGGCTTTGCGGCTTCCCGTGATCATGCAATGAAGCAAAATTTCCATTCAAAATCTTTCAGCCACGGTGGTATGTGATGTTAACGTGTTATGATTACCTATCTTTTATCTTGTATCATATATTCTTTATTACTGTGCTTTCGGTTCAAATTTTTATTGATTCTGTGCAAATTGTATTTTCCTGAAGTTCGTGATTCTACTGATGTATTTGATGGAGCTAATGGCGATTCTGCTCAGAGATGTAAAGCTAGGTTTGAGAGGCATCAGAGAATAGGGGAACGTGTGGTATGCTTCCTGGTTTTGCCAAATATCTCTTGTACAAATTAAGTTGTCAAATTGTTTGTTCATTCTTTGTTTCGGATGCAGGCACATGCTCTTGCAGAAAAGAATATGCGTGACCGGCTTGTGCAGAAGGAGCAAGAGGAGAGAAATGTAATTTTCTATCAAATTTTGCGATTCATATGTTTCACATTTTGTCTTACAAAATCTTATTTTGTTGCAGAGGGTAGCAGAAGTTCTTGATGCTGATGTTAAAAGGTGGTCAAGTGGAAAAACAGGAAACTTGAGGGCATTGCTTTCTACATTACAATATGTATGTGTCAACATCTTAACTTTGTTAAGCTCAGTGCATATTTTGAGACTTTTATGCCATGCTAGATAGATAAGAACTTCCGATTGATAGTTTTTTCCCTAAAAACTAATCACTTTAAACTAGGGAAAATAAAGACATAACATAAATATATCATTTTTTAAAGCACTCTGTTGTTTTAAGACCTGGAGGAAATTTTCGTTTACTTGTTACCAAATTTGTGTTTCTCAGATTCTTGGCCCCGACAGTGGTTGGCAACCGATTCCTTTGACAGATGTAGTAACCACCCCCGCAGTAAAGAAAGCTTATCGTAAAGCTACTCTTTTTGTGCATCCTGACAAGCTGCAGCAGCGGGGAGCAAGCATTCAACAGAAGTACATCTGCGAGAAGGTTTTTGATCTTCTAAAGGTTTGGCCCTCATTTGTTCTTTTTAGTTCTTAACAACTCTGCTAATACCATGGTTTCAACCTACAATCTTAGTATACACTTCTAGGTTCTAAATGTGTTTGGAAGTAAGATTTAATATGATATTTCCATGTAGTATAAAATAAATTTTGTTGAAGCAAAACTATTATTTTCATCTATGTTTTATAAAAAGCATAAAATCATATTCATGTGCAAAATCTAATTTTATATTGTAACATAACTTGGCTACCGTAATCAGTCTATCATAATAATAAAACCATGACAACATTAATTACATCAAACATTCCTTTTTATTATATCAATTTTAATAAAATCCTGGCAAAATAAATGCTCAGGCTAAACGAAAGTATTTTTTTCTTGTGTTTCCTGGGCTGAACTAAGATGACGGAGTCACTGTTAGGAATCAGACGACCTGTTTTTAAACGACATCTTTCTTACAGTTTTGATGATTATACATGTTTCTGAATTTTTGTTTAATTGTCCCCAGGATGCTTGGAACAGATTTAACATGGAAGAACGATAAACAGTGGTTGGTGTTGGGCTGTCTGATGATTGAAGTGCATTATAAAATTGTATGAAAAGTAATCTCAAAGAAATCAGCAAATATGCATGATCTGGAAGTGGAACTTTATTGTATAGCTCAACATGTACTGTACTACATTTTTATTAATTAGTTCCACCTATTACAGGCCTTTAATTAATTATAGAATAATTTATCCAGATGATAGCTGGCTGACTAGCAAGGTAACTGTAGTCTTGGCTGAATCAGTCCAACTCCATTTGATGTATCACATTTGAAAAATGTTTTGGCAGTATAAACATGCTATAAACTATTATGAATTTTATATTAGAACATAATTCTTGTCATAAGCTCGCCAACTATCTATATCTCCCAGTTTCAAAGTCACAGAACAAGTCTACTCAAATCGATCCATCAATTTCATTTCATAAGACAAAAAATTTTCATACTTTTTCATACTTTGCATTCTCTGTTTGCTTAATCAGCAAAGCATAGTTGGAACTCTTAATATTCAGTTTTCATTAAATACTTGTTATTACTAGAAAATTTCCATGAAAGGAATCAAATTAATGTATTTATGAGCATGAATAATGCTAAACAGTAAATTGATATATTTTAGATATATATTCATTTGTGTTAAAAATGGAAGTGTTGGATGGACTAAATTATGTTTGGGGGAAATAAATGGTTATCAGAAAGTTAACGTTAGAAATCGATATAAAGGTAATTTACCGAAGTAATTATAATGTATTGAAAAATAGGTAATCTATTAAAAATTGAAGAGGTTAGTTATATTGTTAATTCACTTATACAAGTAAATAAAATGACATCTTAAAAAAGAAGCTATACCAAATGAATCATAGAAAAGCTTGTTTGTTTATTGGTAGTTCACAAAGACATTCTAAGAGAATTTGGAATAGTTGCAAATACATGTGTTTAATAATATGCTTTTAAAAGAGTTATAATTAACAACATTGATACTAATATTTATTATAAATCAATACAAATTTTTGAATAAGATGTGACATTGATTATCCCATTTCCAATCTTAAGTCTTTGTATGTTGTTGTATTTTGGTTTTTCTTATTAAGAATGACTTTTATATATGAAAAATGTAATTAATTTAGTTATGTATTCAGGGTTAATTAGCATATTAGGAGTTTATTGACTTATAAGAGACTCGTTGTGACCAATTAAATTTCAATTTGTAGCAAATTTTTCTATAGTAATATACATTAAAAATCTTTCGTTAATGTGCACATTTTTTTATCTTTAATAATATTTGAAAAGAAACTACTACGTCCACAAAATAGTTTTATTTAAATAATTAAAACTGAAAAAATATATAATGCTATAAGTATAATAAATAAATTCATATAAAATAAAAAAATAACAATACATATATTTTATCAAACATATTAAAATTAAAATTAATATAAAAAATAAATTTTAACTTGTTAAAAATAAAATAACATGATAAAAAATGTGGCAAACGTCTGTAATTTTACTATTAACTATAAATCCGATGCTTAATGAACTTTAATTTATCCTAAATGCCAATTCAAGATAATATATTTTGATCAATTGACAATTGAGAAACAGAAAAAGTTCGGTTTATGCTGAAAGTATAATGGTTAAACGAAAGAACTTTATTAAAATTATGATGAAAGATGGAATCTTGAACATGCATATTTAGTCCAAACAACACAGAGATGAAAGCATAATAATTATTCGTGCATGGTGCCATTAACTGGAGTTTGAGCAGGTTCTGGAAGAAGCCCTTTTTCTCTGCAGGTCTCAACAGCTCCTGCGAACATATCCTCTAAACTGTACTCAAATTTGAAGCCCATATCTGTGATCTTCTTCGAAGAAAATCTAACAAGTTCCAATTCATCAGGAATATCCTTGAACCTGCATCAAAATGTGCATACATATGATAATGGATTATCACCTTAATAAGCAAATGATAATATTACTATTATTACTGTAACATTACTGTAATATTAAATGATTCTCTACATGCAATCAATTGACAAAATGAAAAAAACTTGAAAAGTCTTACTTTGTGGGGATATTATACTGAGGGTATTTTTGTTTCAGCAGTTTTGCAATGTCATGAATGGTTGCCTCATGTGAACAGCATATGTACCTCCCTTCTGCTTTTGGATTCTCGAACAAAAATATATGAGCAAGACAAAGGTCATCTAAGTGCACGAACTGCCCTTGCTTTATGATATGGTAATGCCCCTCATTTCCTGCTAATTAAAAACTAAGCATCATTCCAACATATAAATGTAAGTTTAAATCATTTAGTTGGTTTAGCAGAATGTGATTAATTATGTGTCATTAATTCTGAATGTTTAGAAGTTTTGTTTGGTTAATGCACCTGTGATGAGTGAAAGAGCAGTGATTAGGCTTGGTGGCATTGTTGGCATGAGAAAGGGACCAACAACAAGAGGTGGAATGACTGAGACAAAGTCTATGTTATTCTCTTTGGCAAATTTCCAAGCTTCTTTCTCCGCTAGGGTCTTTGAAACAAAATACATCTACAAAGAAACATGGTATATATATAGAATGGAACCATAGTTTTGCATGGTGCATGAACAAAGAAAACAGCAAAGTTTTTTAAGGTGGTAAAAAGAACTAACCCAACCAGTCATTTTGACCCTTCTGCAGAACTCAACATCACTCCAACAGTTCTCATCATAAAAAGCCTTTGGCTGCTCTGCAACATCCACAGTTCCAGCTGAGGATGTGAACACAATCCTTCGCACACTTTTGGCCTTCACGCATGCTTTCATGATATCCAGCAACCCCTTTATTGTAGGCTCTATCACTTCATTCTGCATTTCCACTCATTTTTTCTAACCATCTTCAACCTTTTCACAACTACTTCATAAAACAACAACGATAAGAATATATGCATAGATATATACCTCAGGGTCCTTGGACTCAAAATCCATGGGGGTTGCCACGTGGAAAACTCCTGTGCACCCTTTAATGGCTTCGTCAAAGCTTCCCTCTTCACCAAGCTCAGCTTTCCACAGAGACAGTTTCGTCTTTGCTCCTGGAAGTTCCAGCAAATGCTTCACCTTCTTCATGTTTGCTGCAGGTACGTACACATGCATGTATTAATTAATTAACATAAAACACTATGTAATATATATCCACTTTCACGTGTTTTTTTTTTTTTTTTTTTTTTCAATAGAAACATTTAAATAAAAAACAGTCTTAGATTTATTGTGTAACTAAGATTGGTTGAACCTGTCATGTTTTGTCATTATGTCCCTCATCGAAATATCCAAAACAAAGTACATTGAATGGAAGATAGTTTCTCTGTTTGACTTCTTGTTGGAGGGTTGTATTCAGTGTAAAACAAACAAAATTATATATCATCTAATTACTCAACATGATGAAAATCTTACTTTCACTTAGTCAATTACTTCCATTTTCATATTCACTTTTTCTAATAAAATATTATATAATAATAAAATAATAATTTATTTAATGATTATATTTTATCATAGTAATAATACTGTTATAGTAGTAATTTTTTATGATATAATGATGAAAAAAGTAGCTTTCAAACTGTTTTTTATTTTTATAATTGTATATTGATACCAAATATTCATCGAATTTATCGTTATCTATAAATTTAAGTTATTTTTAGTATAAATCTTTTTAAGTTGTCGAAATTTAAGATCTTATCTACTACTATTCCAAGTTTAGTACTATTCCAAGTTGTGTGATGATGAGAAAAACATAATACGACCGGAATTTCAAGCTTTTTAATTTCAAAAGATAATATAATCTTCTTAAAACACTATAAGAATATAACAGGAAAATAATTACGTGAATTTAGAGAGTGACATAAGAGTTTATTAAAAGTATATAAAATTATTAAGAGTCTAAATTGTAAGAATTTATCAAAATTTCAAAACTTAATTCTTAGAAATAAAAAAGAAAAAATAATGTAAGAATGAGACCTGGGTCGCGTACGGTGGCTCGAACGGTATAATCACGCTCCAATAGTCTCATAACAAGCCATGATCCTATGAAACCAGAAGCTCCGGTAACACAAACGGATTCAGATATTGAACTCATTTTTTTTTTTTCCCTCTCCTCAATTATGAGGCTTAGGTTGAAAATAAAATGGAAGAGAGTGTAAGGTCGAAAATGAAATGAAATTGAAGAGAGTGTATGAGAATGGATATGCTTTTATAGAAGCATATGGGAAAGGAGGAGTGAGGGAGATGTCGGAATTTTGCTTGAAGTGAGTTTTGCTTTTAATAAAATTTGAAAATATGTAAAATATATTAAAAAGGTCTTCTGTGTTTTTAAATAAAAACAAAAGAAAATGATATTTTTATTGAATCAATTTTCAATTGTTGCAGATGAATTTGATGATTTAAAACAACTTCGTTTGATTTTAAACATATTTTTTTTTTAATGAAAGATGTTTCTGAACCTATAATCGTAACTGAAGATGTTTTTGTTTGATCCATTTGGAATGTTCGTTTTTTCTTTTGAATGAACACGTGATGACCAGCCAGTCAGAGGATAGATGTTATGGAATTAAAATAGGTAGAAGAAAAGAAAGTTAGTTAAACACGTGACACTTTCCAAATTGTTACTAGGAATGTTCCAACTGAATCTTGTGGAGTCAGACCAACTGTCAACTTAATAATAATAATAATAATAATAATAATAATATGTTTGGATGAATCGTATTATTGTTATTATTATTAATAATAATAATAATGTTAATACGTTTGGATGAATCGTCAATTAAATAAGGATAATTTTTTTCCATTTAAAATAAATCAACTTCAATAATGATTATTTTAAATAATTTGATTTACAAATTCAACTAACTCAAACAAAATTAATAATAATTTCAATATTAATTATCATATATCAAATTTTGTAATATAGTTGTATATATATTAAAAATTCTATATCAATTAAAAAATAAGTTAAATTATAATATATAAGTAAAATAAAATTTTCACTTTACAAGTTAATTTTATGAGATTAAATTAAATATAATCTTATTTATTAAGATGGTATCAAAATTTTTAATTAAGTTTCTTTTCTATTATTTTGTCCTTGTTACATAATTTTTTATGTTTATTATGTCACGAATACTTGTCTATAATTATCTAACCACACATTCTATATGTTTATTTTTTATGTAAAAATATATCTTTATAAATTAATTTTATGAGATTGAATTAGATAAAAAAATTAATATGATTACGGAATCATTTGATTTATTTAATTGCTCAGCTGGTATGTCTTGATTAATTAAACTTAAAACATAAGAAGACTTGATAATTAAAAGAAAAATCAAAGCAATAATACAAGTCATGAAAAACCAAAAAGTATAAAAATAATGGGTTAGGCTTCGAAGAACAAAATAAACAGCTATCACCCAAATACCCTCGTCCATACCTTCATAAGTTTTTAAAATGTTAAAATTATTTCTCTGAAAATAACCAAAAGACTTCGTGTTTTTTGAAATAGGAAATACTGAATTGCTGTCCCTTAACATAAACACCACTGTTTATTGTCTTCCTTCCTTTACTCCATGAATCGGTATGGAACTTGTACCCATTGACAAAATATGTGTGCCATTCTTTGACACATTTAAAGGGCCAATTTGACAAATCCCTTAATTCTTGATTCCTCACAGTCAATGACTCGTTATAAACCTACAAATATAAGTGCCATCAACACTTATGTTATTTAACTTATAAGACATTTTGGAATAAATGGTCAAATACATACTTGTTCCTTGAACCACCTAGGCAAATGTGAATGTATTCGAGTAGAAGCACTTGTTTCAGGTATTTGGTCTGACATCAAGAATGAACTGCCAAAAGTTTAACCCATCATCAATTAAAATCTAGACCAAATGTCAAATCTAGGAATGCCAAAAGATCATTTACTTACTCAAGATATGGTTTAACTTCAATGCAATTGATTAAGACATGCACATGAGTTGAGGTAAACTCTGCATCAGTTAACCAATGAGTCAACGTCTTCCCTCCATGACGACCAATTTGTTTAAATACTGATAACCTTAACTCATTAGTTTGGCGATCAAATTGAGTTTCATTCCTATAAGATTGTGGTGAGAGCATAAAACTGTTGAAAAAGTGAGAACAAAAATATGTTGTCTCACGATGCAAGTAAAATGCACAAATTGATCCTTCAACTTTGGCTTTATTCTTTACTGATCTTTTGGAATCACCCATGAATCTAAAAAAAAAAATAATAATTTGTGCACTACGATTCATAAGTATAATGAAAATGACAATTGTGGTAAAAGGTATATGATAAATTACCACCTTTCAAATGGATACATCCACCTATATTGCACCGGTCCACCAAGTAGTGCTTCATATGGAAGATGAATAGGAAGATGTTCCATTGAATCAAAGAAAGCAGAAGGAAATATTCTTTCGAGCTTGCAAATAATAATTGGAATGTTTTCCTCCATTCTTAATAGTGATTCTCGATTTAATGATGTAGAGCACAAATCTTTGGAAAAATGACTGATTTCAATCAAAGGAAGTAATGTCTCCATGAATACATGAAAATCATGACTCTTCATACCATGAATCCTTCCCTTTTCAACATCAACACATCTAGCCAAGTTTGAAGAATAACCGTCAGACATCCTTAATTCTTTAATCCAACAACAAACTTGTTTAACTTCAATTGTACTTAAAGTGAAATTTGCTTTGGGCTTTAGCATCTTCCTGTTACCTTGGGCCTTCAACTCTAAGTCTCTTCGCCTACAATACAAAGCTAAATCTTTTCTTGCTTTGTCATTGTCTTTTGTCTTGCCAACAACATTCATGACAATATTGAATATATTGTCAAAGAAATTTTTTTTCTGTGTGCATCACATCAAGATTATGACTTAACAAATTATGTTTCCAATAAGGAAGATCCCAAAAGATGCTTCTTTTCGTCCAATTATGCCACTCTCCATATCCATCTATCCTTTTCGCACCATTTTCAGTTATTTTTGGCAAATCCTTCACTCTTCTCCAAACTTGCATAGGTGTCAGCCTAGGAGGTGGCCCATCGGTTTCCACTTCACCTTTTCGAAAGGCTTTAACATTTCTCCGAAATGGATGATCTATAGGTAAGAACTTTCGATGTGAGTCAAACCAACAAGTTTTGCGACCATAATTTAATGTGAATGACTTATGATGTTCCATGCAATGGGGACAAGCTAATTTACCATGAGTTCCCCAACCAGATAACATCCCATAAGCAAGAAAGTCATTAATGGTCCACATCAAATTTGTCCTCATAATAAAGTTTTGTCTCTTTGAAATATCATATGTCAAAACACCAGACCACAATTTCTTCAAACCATCAATTAAAGGCTCTAAGAAAACATTAATACAGGCCTTCGGATTTGATGGACCTGGTATTAAACAGGTTAAAAACATATATGGTTTAGACATACACAATTCAGGTGGGAGATTGTATGGAGTAACAATGACATGCCAACAAGAATACGGTGATGACGATGCCTGAATGTAAGGGTTAAATCCATCTGAGCATAGGCCAAGTTGAACATTACGTGGATCAGCAGCATAAGTAGGATGTTTTCTATCAAAGTGCTTCCAGGCTTCACCATCAGATGGATGACATAACCGACCTTCCCTTCTCTTTTCATGGTGCCATGTCATGTGTGGCGCAGTTTGCATAGAAGCAAAAAGTCTTTGTAATCTTGGAATCAAAGGCAAATAGAACATTGACTTAACTGGAATTGGTTTTTTCTTTCTTCTCGCTACATTAATTGGATGGTATCTTGGTTTGTGACAAAACTTACATTGAAGAAATGATGCATCTTTCTTTCCAGTATCATTATCATAAAACAACATACACCCATTCACACAACAATCAATCCGCTTAACTGTCAATCCCAACTTTGATACCAACCTTTTAACATCATAATAACTAGTTGGCAATTCTGTTTTTGTAGGACTTATGTCCAACAACAGTTTTGTGAAATTCTGTAAGCATTTGTCAGGAACATTCCAATTCGACTTATAAGAAAGAAGCCTAACACATACTGATAATTTGGATTCTGATGACCCTTCAAATAATGGCTTGTTTGCCTCTGCCAATAAATTATAAAATTGTTGAGTGTCTTTAGTTGGAGGCTCTTCTATGTTACTTGATTGTACTCCTTGAAGGGTTTCATGTTGCCAGAAAGCACTATTCACCATCTCTTTCATTGCCCTAAATTGATCCATTTCAGTCATATATACAGATGAACTTAGGCTAGAAACACAATTATCACCAACGTTGAAATTAACATCCTTCGTATCTTCACCATGATCAGTCCAAATCCAATAATTAGGTTTAAACCCCTTTTTGTATAGGTGAACTTTGACAATTTCATCCTTTAGAATCCTTGTACCATCACATTTAAGGCATGGACATCTAATCCCTCCATCAAGTTCATAATATTTATATTGTCTTGCTTTTTGGATGAACTCTTCAACTTACAAACAATTCCTTCAAACCTCTTCGCCCAGTATAACATCTATCATACATCCATCTACGATCCAATGAAATTCGATCCATCTTCAGGAAGCTACGATACAATGAAATTCGATCCATCTTCAGGAAGTGTTTATATGAGGGCAGGATGGTCACCAGTACAACAAAACACAAAATAATTCTGTTACAAGAAAGATCCAGCTGTATAGGAAGGGCACATTGTAAGCATATATGAAGAAATCCATCTCCTAAAAATGACATGGTGTTAAATATGCATACATATATGCATAAGCATCACGTAAATATTACTGACGTTGTAGGGTATTTTAATTTGTCAATCACATAAATATTACTGACGTTGTAGGGTATTTTAATTTGTCAAGTTAAGCCATTTAATTTCAGAATGAATGTCCAGGTTGACGGTGATCTTTGGATCATTTTACCTCTTAGAGTTCCTATTGCCACTTCCTTCTAGAGTTTGTTCTTTGATGGTTTTGGTAAAATTTATGTTTGTCTTTAAATTTTGGAACAATTTCTGTGTTTTGATGTTAGAGGATTTGGTAGAACTGAGGAGGGAGAGACTTTACTATGATGTATGCTTCTTTGTTGTATTTGGCCTGAATGTAATGTTTACACCATTTTTCCATTCAAGGTTATCTTTTCTATGTTTCTCTGCGTATCAAAGGAGTGTAATTCGGAAGTTTTTTTGTCTGCTGTTAGGATTGAACTCGGCAGTTAAGAAGAACAATCATGTTTTCTGTATTGAACTAGCATATAAGGCCTATCCTCTTACAATCTTTCTGAATAAAGAAAATCAACAATGAAAAGTGAAAATGGA
>Ga0209700_105780_pt1 | contig 20233 bp, 13 predicted proteins | sample SiratroredBW_FD_187528 | JGI IMG/M metagenome (GOLD analysis project Ga0209700, IMG submission 187528) | Root nodule microbial communities of legume samples collected from California, USA - Siratro red BW (SPAdes) (version 2) | ecosystem: Host-associated > Plants > Roots > Nodule | place: USA...
ACAATAATTGAGATTAAATGATTTCCTTTAACTCAGGACTCAAAACATAAATTTAAATCCAAAAACTCTAAAATTGGGAGTAATTACTATTTTAAATAACACTTAAACCCACAAGTACTCAATATTTCTCATGTATAAAAACACTCAAAATTGGTACTTATCAATCAGCTGCATAAGAAGGACACGAGGGGTAGAACTGATCAATATTGGCCACAATATCACGCCACATGGATACAAATGTGGAATGAGCACCATAACCGTGTAATTTAAGGCATTGCATTTAACGGAAATGGCCACTTGCGTGATAATACCCCTTACATGCAATGGTATATCGGACATACTATCTGATACGTTACGCCACCTCAACCTTCTTCTGATGATGATGTAAGTTGATTCATTTGTTATATATTATTTTTTTTCATTAACTATAAACTAACACATTATTTTTCATCAGTATGACACATTAGAGCCTCAACAACCACACCGCCACAACTTTCACTTGGGCTCTTCTTCCGGTGCTGATCGACACCGTCACAGCTTTCACTTTGGGTCTTTTTCTACTGCTCAACAACATGGTTGTGGTCAACCAAGTGCCATGTTCGGATATATGGACTATCATCAAAGTATGTCATCGCAACTTCTATTCCAGGTCCCCACCACTTTCACCGCTTTTGCATCACAAGAAAATATGTTTTATGCCCCATCAAACATGTTTGGGACTTCCACCATGACACCATCATCAGCATTCCGTGGATTATCACCCATGCATTATTATCGACCGACCATGCCTCCTGAAGGGTCTGATAATTCATCTCATGATAGTCCACCACCACCACCTCCTAAAACCGAACCTGAGTCTCAACCACAACGACCTCGAAGGCAGAGAAGAAGACCCTCATGTGGCACATCATCACATAGATATTTTTTTATTTCATTTGTGTAACAAAAAGAATCACATTTATGTAAATTATTTATTTTCTTTATTCTATATTTATCAGACTTCAAACTAAATTACATCTACTTCATAATAACATTCCAATTTCTTAATTATAAATATAAATTTAATATACACAAAATTTAATGCATATAATCAATATAATTTTTATTATCAATTTTTTATTATTTAGTGAAACAATTAAAATTTTTTCTATAGTTTATAACTTTAACTTTCCTTCAAACACATTTTAATATTTCTTCTATTTTTTATTTTTTATTTATTTTCTTCTTTCAAAATTTTGAATATTTTATTAATTTATAAGAATATAACATTTCAATTTAATTGATATAATCTTATAACAAACTTTTAACGTTTTTCATTGTATAAATGATTTTTTTTATTGTAGGTAGTTAATTGAATTTTTAAAAAAAATTACTTAAAGGGTAAAATAATAAGGATAAAATAATTAAAAAGTAATTATAAGGAAAAATCCATTTTTAAGTGTTATAGATATATTTTGAATTTTAACATAAACATAGTTTTAATTAAAAGATCATGATTGGTATACCTCGTCTATACTCAATTATAAGAAGAGAAAAATATTTGAGAAAATCAAATATAAATTCATTCGATCCATTTTTTTATCCTATCTAATGATGTCATTTCAATAATATATTTTAATAAATTATTTTTCACCATTTTTTTATATTAAATTTAAAGTAAAGACAATGTATTTTTAACCATGTTTATTAGAATTAAATGATAATATTAATTAGCTTTCTTAATTAATACAAAAAAAAATGAGTTACTTTTGCTCATATTTAGAGTTGGAGAGAAGTTTTGAAGGAAAGTACCATATCTAAAAGAAGAATTGCTTCACTGTAAAGTAAGATTGGTATCTCTCAGGAAAAGATAAGAGAGAGAGAGAGAGAGTTTGAAAGTGTTGCTGACTTTTGAAGTCTTTCAGAAGTCCCCACCAAAGCGAAGGCACGCAGCCACGAATGGGAGAGAGTTGAGAGAAGAAGTATGAAATGAAACCTCAAAACAGTTGTATGTAATAGTCAAACAAAGTATGTCAGCGTTAATCGGTGGAAGCTGAAGTGTTGGTGGCACTAATTGAAGAATTAATGAGAAGGTTAACGAAAAGCTGATAGTAGATATATTTTATAGTGGACGTTTTATAATTCAAAGAAGTCGTCCCACGCTTTGACAACTTTAGCTACAAAAATTTTTAAAAAGTCGTGTTACGGTGGCACGACTTTCATAACATTTTCTACAAAAAAGTCGTCACACATGGTACGACTTTAAGTAAAAAGTCGTCATATTATCGTACGACTTTTTTGTCGTAGTAAAATTCGCCACAATATGGTACGACTTCTTCATACCATCTCACCACCATGTCATACAACTTACCCAAATATGTAATAAAAAAAAATTTACACCTTTTTCGTAATTTAGAAAAAAAAATACACTACTATGTTTGGTTAATTAGCCTATAAATGGCAGTAGCTAACCCTTATGAGCAGCTAATAAAATTGCAACATACTGTACACAAAAGAGAAATGAACAACAAAACCTAAATGCACCCCACCTAACCCCTCCAATACTTCCGATAACTGTACTCAGGTAAACAGTTTGTATTGAATCAACCACCAGAGCACAAGGTGATAGACCTTGAGTTTTCCTCAATATGTCCTATCACCAAAGAGCGAAAGTAAAACGCAGTTATCAGTCGTAGATAGCAATAGCAGTCAAACCCAAAAAAACCTTTAGTGCTACAGTACACAGTGAAATGACTCTTTATATGTAGATTAAATAACTTATATGAGGGCAAAAAATAAGTTTTTGATCACTTTAGTATCACTTGAGCTATAGCCCCTACTAAAAAAAATGCACTAGTATTAAAACTTTGCATCACACTATGGCTATTCTGCGTAAAAAAAAGTGCATTATCGATAACTATGAAGTAAAATAAAAGAAGAGGACTATTGTTGAAGCTTCATTACACACAGTACCACTATAGTCCATTAAGAATAACATTTTACGTGAAACAGACTTTGTTGGGACATCAAAACTCATGTATGAAGAAAGGCACTAGAATAAAAAATAATCAGCAAAATTCACGACAATGTACCTCAACATCGGTGATTGGCTATAGCACAAATTTGCTTGAGGCTCTGTAACAAAATAGAGAACAAATGGTTGTTAAATTAAAACAAAGTATCAGAGACCCCAAAGAAATAAGAAAATCAAAAGTTGAAGCAGTGAAATAAGGATCAACCATCCAAAATTAATAAAAAAAGGATTGTAGGCCAGCAGGTATTAAAAAAAAAAAAGACATGGCAGTAATTTTTTGTAGATCAATTTAGTATCGATATCCAGTATTTTAGATTTTCTGACATCTTTATTTAGCATCTTTTTTATAAGTCTTGAACAGCAAGTATTTCAAACAAGAGTAGGAATATAAATACACATTTTATTTTATGGAATTCTCCTTAGACCCTCATGCAATTGTCGTGTTCAGAACCCTCAGCAATCAAAATAAAAACAAATAGAACAGTATTTATATTTTAAAGGTAGTAAAAGGCTCAATAAAAGCAAACTTCGTCACGGGAGACATATAGAACTGGGAGTGTTTCACCATGACTGCATTCATTTGCTATCATTGCTGAAATCTTCCACATGAACATCACAAATAAATCAGTTGTTATAGAAAGTTGATCATGAAACTTTATATCCAATTTACCGTCTAAAATTATCTGTCTGTACCTGCAACAGTAGTTGATGCAGGAAGATATGTATATGTCCAAATTAAGATTTTTTAAAAGTCCCACATAAAAAAATTAGGAAGATTTTTCATCTCCTATTATTATAAATATATATTCATGTATTTTATTTTGGACATGTGAATAAGTAGTAATTTTTATTATAATCTTTGTGTTTATTTTCTCTAATTTCTTTAGTTAAAGAGTAAGAGGTTAAAGAACTTTCAAAATTATTGTTATAACCAAATTTACTTCCACCAAGTACCAATTTTACTTTCACCAAGCACAGTAGAAATTTCATTCAATATTTCGAAGGAAGTCAAGTTTAAAAATAAAATATGGAAACAAATGAAACAAAAAAGTTGTAAATGAAATAATTCTTCTATAAATAAAATAAATTCAGGAGTTAAAAATAATTTTTAAAAATAAATTCATAAACACCCAATGTGTATATTTACCTATAAAATAAATTTAAAATTTGTATTGAAAAGATATCACATGATTTGCTCTAAGTGAAAATTCCTTTGGGAATTTCCATTAATAAAACTTGTAGATCAACTCTTCCACCTCTTCTCAACGCCATTCATATATATATATATATATATATACGAAAAAGCTCACAATCCGAAACATCAAATAGATGGTATGTTAGACATGCTGATTTTGCTTTCTACCATCATCTTATTATAATATAATTTATTACATACCCTGTACATCATTATTCACATGCACTACTCTTATTATTACTTATTACTCATTATTATATTCTCTATCTGACCTACTTATATTCACCATAATAGTTGATGGTATCATAAATGTTAAGTCAATGTATGGAATCAAGAGAAACTGGCAAGGATATACTTGTTTGTAAGTTTTGGGTGACTGATGATATACTTTCAGCTTCAAATTTACAATTTTATTAACAAAATCTACACTACATAGAATACTTGTAAGTCACTCAATCTACTACAAATAGCAAGTTATATGGTTGATGACAGCAAGTTTATGCTTCCTCCTAACATTAAGTATAAGAAATTTGTTTCTGTTTTAGGGATTTGTCACACAACAATTTAACCGGGGACGTGCCTGAATTCCTACATCAACTAAGCTTCTTAAAAGTTCTGTAAGTTAACTATATTGATAAGGGTATATTTTATAAAGAGGTAGTGTTTTCAAAAGGCTAAGCTTGCTGAAATTGATTTTTTTAATTAACTTTGTTTCTGTAATTGTTTAGAAACATGGTAAGGATCTCCATGTTCATCTTACAGTGAAAAAAGTAATCAACTAGATCTACCTCTCCATAAAATTTTCACCCTTTTGGGCCTTTTAGAGTAATATTTTATGAAAGATGGATAATGATTTATTATTTCCTTATGGAAGAAACCTAGAAGACAATCAGATATCAGGAACAATTCCAATGCAACTCAGTCTACTTTCCCAGAACGATTTACTTGAATCAAAGTATCTTCTGTTTCAAAATTCAGTTTTGGATAATGCCCTGTCTCTGTTTTGACTTTCTTCCCCATGACTTACTCATTTTTTTACAACAATATGTGGAATGTCATATTACCATTTGGTGAGACAACTCCCATAACAATGTGTCAAAATTGAAGTTGATTTCTGCATTGTAAATTTTCAATTGGATTTTTATTTTGAACATACATACGGCAAGATTATCTTCTAAGATTGCATTCTATTGAGCATAAAATATAGATACTGGTGCACAACAATTAGCAGATATTTGCATGGACTTTGACAGTGTTTCTTTCTTCCCACAGTTTCACCCCAACAGAGCAAACGGATTGCCTATTACAGAATAAAGGAGGAACTAGAGACAAATAAAGAAGAATTCACCTATGCTGAAGTCCTGAGCATGACCAAAAATCTTGAAAGAGTGGTAGGGAAAGAAGGATTTGCTACAGTCTACCATGGCTGGATAGATGATACTGAGGTAGCTGTCAAAATGCTCTCTCCCTCTGCCGAAGGGTTTCTGCAATTTAAGGCAGAGGTAGTATGGCTAACTACAAATATGATCATATATATATACACTGGTTAATGATATTTTGTTTATGATAATTGAAGGGATTATTGCTTTTGATTTACAGGCCAAATTTGTTGCTGTAGTTCATCATAAGTTTTTAACTGCTCTAATTGGATATTGTGATGATGGAGAGAATATGGCTCTCATCTATGAGTATATGGCTAATGGAGACTTGCAAAACATTTATCAGGTATTGTTTAAGGTCAATTTACTCCATTTAATTTCATTTCTCATTGTATTACAATTTAGGGGCTTACATAATGTGTTAATCATTGTATCCACCTTTGCTAGAACAAAAAGGTACTGGTGAAAAGTAAAGGCTTCTAATTCTGTAGGTGTCTTAATTATCTACATAAAGACTCTAAACAGTGAATGAATGACAGTAATATATAGCAAGCCATTTAAGTCAAATCAGATGAAAAAGTTTATTATATTTTTTTTTTCTTTTTAAAAGTCGTTATTGTTTCAACCTACATAAGACTAAATCTCAACCTACATAAGACTAAATCACAATAGAATAGTAATACTTGACATGATAAATGTGTTACAGTTTTTATCCCGATAATAAGTATTCCATCTAATAATTGAAATCACGTCAGAATTAAGAGGTTACAAATTTAATCCTCAATGAAACAAATTATTCACAAGAAGGTGTACAATTATCTTATCTTATGACATAGACTAGATATAATCAAATCATCCAACATTTATAAAGAATATATCTAAATATTTTTAAATTTAAATGTATTTGACCAAGAATAGGAAACTAGTCTTCTAATTAACAATTCTTTTATTTCTGCAATTATACATATATATATATATATATATATATATATATATATATATATATATATATATATATAAAGAATGAAATTAAATTATGCGTTTTAAATTGAAAGTTTCTTTTCACATAAATATATACACAATTTTATATTAATATAAAATTTATTTATAAAAATCAGTCTGTAATTTTAACCATACGTTAAAATATAAAATACTTTTCACTCTTTTCTTTTTAATGTAAAATTATCATTACGTATATACGTGTGTTTATACATATAAACGCGTCGAAACAAGTTCATATTGTTGATATTGATCGAAACAATATTTCTCCTTACAAAACGCTTAATGTCATTAAGAAGTTATTACCAATTGGAGATAATCAAGTTTGTTCAATAATTGTAAATTGCGTGTATGACCCAAATATTAAGACGTCTCACATGCAGAGCGTAAGTTACAAGAATGACCAACATAAAACGGAGCTGAATAAGTAAATAAGCAAGCATAAGCTAACCAAGTAGTCGTGGTCTTTACATGCAATCCAAGTCTTCGCAGCAAATACAGCAAAACAGAGAACAAAAACAAGTCTTAGAAGAGTGTTGCATCTGTAACACTTTGATTTCTATTCCCTAAATATCATATCACATATCAAACGAAAGACCAGTTCATAAACATAAAGCAAATACAATGAGCATTCTCTTCCTCATTCAGCACCTTCCAAGCCACTACTCTTTCATATGAGATGGGTCGCCCCATGCTTGAGAGACAAATACCACCTTGAAGGCATGCAAAACCCTGACAAGATAGAATGAAAGGAATTCATTATAAATCACAATAAAGCTTGGAAATGCAGCTACTTCTACTTTCTCCTCCCAATTCAGGAGATGAGGGAGGAAAGTAAGGGAAAAGCCCATAGTCAAAAAACACTTCATCATTGGCTTAACAAGAGATTGCAGCATAGTTACAGATAGAACTAACGACGTGTCACGCGTCTAAAAGCAAAATGCGAATCAATAACAAGCCTGGTCGCAGTGGAATTTTTAATTCGCGGACCTGTTGAATAATTTGGGGAAACTCTGAGCACAGAATCTTTCGGCCATGATCATCGAATATCTTCTCCAATGTTATATCTTGTAAAGCAACTAAGGTGGTCTCCAGCATGTCAAGCCCTGCCTGGTTGGCGAAAGTGAACACAGGCAATGCCTGCAACAAGTTTAACGAAAGTGCTTTTCAAACCAGTAGAAGGGTATAAATAGTAGACTTACAAATTAGACAGGTATAACTCCTTTAGTGTAACCAAGTACAAAACCAATTTATACTAGACGAAAAGGAACAAATATATGCATAATTCACTACAACTTCAAAAATAACTAGAAGTGCTCATTCCTTGGAGCACTAGAACTCCAAAAGTAACAACTATCAATAGTTGATTCGCAAATCTTACAGGAAAATAATTCCTAGAAGCTACCAGGTACAAAAACGGTCTAATGCTACATGCAAAAAAGAACACACAAAATACGTGCAAAGCACTACAACTCAAATAATTGAACATCCTTTCATGACAGAAATATCAGGCACTCAGTTCAAAATCCAACTGAGTTGAACCATGTAGACAACGAAATACATGACACTGAGAATAGACGCATGTACTTTGACATTGAAATAATTTGGGGGCATACCTTTAGAGTGCAGCATAATATTGCATCTGAGTGATGCCACAAGGACTTCAGCAAAGATTCGTTCCCTTCGTTATTGGATTTAAGTAGCTCGACACCCAAGTAGCATCTACAAAATAAATAGTCAAACAGATGAGTCCGAAATGCAATGCTCTCCCTGAAATATCAGTCGTAGCCAAAATTTTCAATACATGTGCATATGCAACTGAACACATAGTTAATTAATGTAGAAGCATATCAATTAATATTTTTGTTGATCTGATACAAGAATTAACGAAAGCATTGGAACAGCAGTCAACAGTTGTAACTACAACAGTATGTCAAGATTTGGTGTCACAAGTCTATTAAATAGAACCCGGCCTATCTTTGCTGACAAGTTGTGCAGAAGATTCCTTTTCCAAGTGGAAAAGTCGTAGGCGAAACTGTTTGAAGACAAGAGGTGGCTATCAGAAAAAGGAATATCACTAAATGTAGGTATATCAAGAGAGGTAACCCCAGAGTGATTTATCATCCCCGAGACAATAATGGTTTCGCATGCCAAAAGGAAATCATGCAGGATATGTAAACCAGTACTATGGCTAAATACATCAGCGTCAATTGCAGAATATGGAGGGAGATAACATAAGTAAAAAACAGTATACCCACCTATAACTATTGCAGATCCAGCGAGCTAGTGTTTGCGCTTCAGGGGTACCCAGTGGTGTTCTAAGCCCAGCTTGTGAACTTAAATGAGAAGGAGAAAGTGCTAATGCTACCCTTTGGACAGATGATATAATGCTTCGAACATATTGTCGTGCCATGGATGCTACATGATCTTGCATATGACTTTCAAAGGCAAATTCAAATGCTATGGTCATCACAGATCTCATTGAACCAGAATTTCCAGAATAATCATTTGATGATCTGTTTCCAGTTGGGCCAACGTCAAGAGCAGATGCCAGGTCTAGTGTGCGATTTGGGTTGGATGCTTCCTGCAAAAATTTAAATTGCAATAACCAAAAGAACGTTGTGAAAAGGTAAATACCAAATTCCAAAAAAATATATAGTGCTTTGAGAATAACTAAGGCTAACCTTTGCAGAATCAAGAGGAATGATGCGAAATCCAGAAGGTAGAAGGGGGGCATCATCAGCAAAGGATGCATCAATTGGAGCAAAAATAAGTTCTGCACAGGTTCCAACAGCATTTTCATCCATTCCACTGCACAGCTATCAAAACAAAACAAACGAACAATAAGAAAGTAAACACAAACACATATACGATAGAAACCAAAACGATGGTGGTTGGCAAGACAGAAAAGCTATCATTCAGTAGGCTCAAGAGTTCAAATAATAATGAGCTATAGCAAGTTACTTGTTCTACTAGAAGATTTCAAAAGACCAGGAAGTAGCAATATACTTTCCTCGTCAGAAATTGGGGGGAACGAGCAGAGAGCAACATTCATATCTTCATTTGCTTTTAAGATATTGGAAATGTGAATAACAATATACCGAGATATATAAAGCGTGTAACTTATAAAAATCTCAGTACTAAAAGTAACAAGTCAACGCACACAACTTTGAATTTTGATTAATCAAACTCTCAAACATTGCAAACTTGGAAAAATTAGTAGCAGAGAAATGACAAGCTATATTTAGGCTGGAGTATTATACAATGATTGTATTCATAAGTAATTCAAAATTGTATAAACAGAAAAAATGGAGAAGTGAAGAAGTGAGAATTCAAGTGATGATACGAGTAGTAGTGCGTAGTCAGGCAGCTTAAAAGTTCGTATAATTATTTCTGCGTGTTAGCACCACATTAAGCAAGAGGTATCACCCCCGACCCAGATAAGCATAGAGCAATCAATACAAGGAAAAACTTACTTGCAAAAGAAACACTTCTCTGGGCATTATTGCATCTTCAGGAGAATGAGCAATTCCTTCCAACTTAATAACTTCAAGAAACTAGAACAGATAGGCGAGAGAAGTTATAACTTGCACAATTTCTAAATTCATAATACATGTATTCAGTGTTTGTTACCAATTTATTACCTCTTCATGCTCGATGGTGTGGGCAAGAGGAAGAATAACCTGACCCCCATAGTTTCCAACACGAGATCCTGGTAAGCCACAAGGACCAACTTTAATGGCAGCGGCTGAATAAGCATCCATGCTGTTGTCTGCCCATTCTGATCTATGCTCCCGTAGGAACCTCAATAGTATGGCTGGAGGCACATTCTGGACAAATGTGAAACATGGTTACAAAATGTCAGAATTAAAACTTAGAAGTAACAATGCCTCTACACAAATTTTTGTTAAGAATAACTGCAGCACAAACGAAGTCCACAACCAAATTATGGGTCTCATAATCCGGTTGGATGGGAAATGTTTCATTGCCGAGAGAATTGGTAGTCATTGTTCCTATCACTTTCCATTAAACATGGGCTAACTGCCCATACAATAAACAATATGCTGCCAACTCAATAAAAATCTATGTTCAATATAAAATAAGAGCCTTATCTATATCATCTTTTAAAATTTCTACAGCAATAAAACAGCTTCACTAGATATGTTATTTTCTAATTAAAGAAAATTCAATGAAGTTCGACAGCGTCCTTACCTGTAATAGCATGGATGCTTTGGCACACAAGACTGCATTGCTGATAGATGGAAATCCATTGGCAAAGGAAAGATTCAAACCCATTAACTTGTCAGGTGATGAATTCACTAGAACTGTAACATCATCAACACCATCATTGCCGATCATCGACCATCCCTCATCAGTGAACCCATTGATCGCCTCATTGAAGCCACTGCCAGGAAATGGATGTGAGATTCTAAAATTAGATGCAATGAAATTCAACAAAAATCAAGCCCCAGTTAAATGTTAACCGGCTGAGTCTCTGGCCAAGTGCTCGAAGAGCTGCCGGTCGTCTTCCCCACCCACTGACATTAGACTGAGAAACTTCATGTGAAATCTGCCTTAGTTGACGTAGTGCCTGGTAGAAAAAAACGAGAATTGTAACTAAGCCATTACCTTTAGTAAACCACTAAACCCATCATTAATCTACGTTTATGGTACTCTTAAAATAATAAATATTTTTCAACTTCATAGAATTATAAATTGTATTGAAATAAGACGGAAAATGACAAATTATTGAACTGTTATATGATTCTATCCTCATCAGCAAAATAAAAATCATACCACCATTGTTGTCTTCTGAGCCAATACTGTTGATGATTCATACAGAGGTCGCAGTACTTCAGGAACACTCCACGGCTAACACACAATCATGCAAAAGTTACTTTTGTTAAATAAAGATTATTAATGTCACTGATTGGAATTTATTTACCTCCAAATCCATGTGATCAACAATGTGAATGATAGAACCACCTCCCTCACAGGGTCTTATTAGATACCCACTAGGAAGCATCTCTGCTCGAACAAAATGCTGCACGGGAGGCATGGTTGGACCATTTTGTGTATTTTTAAGAGACCTTTCACAGATCTGAAGCAGGGAAGCATTATAAGAATGATGTAGATGTCACTGGGGAATCAGAGAACTGTGTAATATAAATGTAGGACTAGATATTGCACACATGAGATATTTATTATCAGCTACAATATTTGATCAATCATGAACTTCAAGAGTTCAATAGCCACTTACCACTAGGCTCCCATCTTCTAAAACAGAAGTGTAGCGCAACAACCAGAAGTCACGGGCAGGTGCCAACGTGGTTGGTGCATATAGCTGATCATCAAACACACAAAAAGATTTAGTCTGTTTCTCACAGCGTCATCATTCATTCATACACATATAGTAGCTTTACCTGCATATAAAGCAGCTCTATGGTTCCACCATTAGCTGTGGGCAGCACATTCAGAACATCCACGGCTCGGCAATCACGAAACCATGAAGGCCGATCTTTGAGGATTTCTGCAACCTGGATAACGTATAGTTGATCATGCCATCTATGAATACAAGCAAGAAATTAATGAAAAGACAATAAATTCGGAGTACTGACCCTTGTAGGTTCTAAACCAACAAGGCCGCAGGCTCTTGCTGCCACACCAGTGCAACCATGAGAAATAGCAACGATTCCAATGGAATCCGGACCAGGCTGCACGTATAACAAGGAAATGTACAAGTCAGAATGTGTCGTCTCTCAAATATGTTAATTTCGTCATTATTTAACTACTATGCAAATGCCCCATTTCAATGAAGGAAATAAAAAAATAAAACAACTACTTGGTCAACCAATATTAAGAGTTATTAATTAGATCACCTTCATTCCAGGCATTTGGACCCACTCAACAGCAGTCCCAGTAGCCTTCGAAAGAAACTCTGCTAAAGTCTCTTCTGCAATGGACATAAGCCTGGGAAAGAAGACAAGTCATTCCATAAGTCCAGAAGCCAACTTTTTACAGACAACAATGACAGAAAGGGACCCAGGCCCATTAATCACATTCCCACTAACCCTGCAGGACTTGCATCCCTCGGGGGATGCTGGGTTGTCAAACTGCGTTGACCACTAGTCACCGCCGATTCACAGCTCGTGTCTTTGGTTGGAAGCGCAGTCTGCAGAGAGAACACCATTCCAACTCAATTATATTGCACGCAAGAATAATTTACGGTAAGACTAAGTTGCTCAAATCACTACAAAGATAAATGAATAAACTTTTTCTAAAAAGGACGCAGTTGAGAGAAGTGATACATTCTGAGTGTGTTGGCGAAAGTAGCCATTTTCGTAAACCAACTGCGACACCTGCTTCTGCAACCTATCATTCTCCTCCATGAGAAGCTTGTTCATGGCTGTGAGCTTCCTATTTACAGCTTGCAACCGCGAGGCCTCTTTTCTCTGCTTCTCTCTACACCTGAAATTCACAACAAACACAACGCATTGAAGAGAATACCGAATAAAAACAGTAAGCTCAGAATCCAAGAACGAAAAGAACCAAGCAGGCAAGTGCACCTTCTGTTCTGAAACCAAACTTTGATTTGCTTAGGCTCAATGTTGGAGAGAATAGGACACTCACGAATGAGCTGCTGGCGGCGAATGGAACTGGGTTTGGGGCAGTCATGATAAAGCCTCTCGAGGGCTTCAACCTGCTCAGGCGTGTAACGGACATATTTCCCGTTATCCAATCCTGGTTTACCATCCTTGCAGGACATTGCCATACCTACACAACTCTACCACCCACACCCACAACCAAACTCAACAACAATTTCGATTGCTCCACACAGAGCTAGCTACCTTCGTTCCCTCACTAACACACACCCACAAAACATTAAATCCTTCGAGATCAGACCCTCAGACACCAACCTCATGCTACAAACAACAACGATCTGATTCCTACCAACACAGTTTCCCGAGATAAAACTATAAACGTGCAGAGATTTTTTTGTGCAGAGATTTTTTTGCAACCGATTCGATTCTCAAAACAGAGCATCCACCGAAGCTTGTTGAGCAGTCTCTCGCAGCCTCAGAACGAGCCAAAACGACGTCGCTTCACCGATATTCATCCTTGGAAGCCACACACAGAAACGACGCCGCTTTCTGCTGATATAATCTAATCGAATCGAATTCCAGCTGATCTCTGGACCGTAGTCAGGAAGCTAGCAAACAAACTCCATTCAGACAGAGATTCAAACGGAGAAAAAAATAGTACACAGAAAGAGTAATTTCTTCAATTTCTTTCTTTAGGTGATTCTGAAGCACTGTGAAATTGCCCTGTGAACTGTGATGTGGCTACTGATTACTAATTTTTTTTTTGGATTTTTGTTGGGTGATTAAAGAGCAGAAACCCTAGGATGTGCTAGGTGAAAGAGCAGACTTTTGCTTTTTAGAGATGTTGTTGTTGCTTCCTCAATTCATGTGTTTCACAGATTTGCTCTGCTGTGATTCTTTTCATTGGTTCTTTCACTTTCGGTTCAAAATGTAATGGAGCACCCTCCTTTTTTTTTATTTCTATATTAATTAATTAATTAATTATTACTTTTAAAATTGCACTGGACTGCGTTGGAATTTACCAAACTCTCCTTTTTCCAGCGGCTCTTCTGACACTTCCGCTTTGGAACGCAGGCCCCGCCGCTTGCATATCATTGTCTGCACAATCTCATAATTACCCCCACCCATTTATTTTTTAAACAAATTTTATATTTAAATCCGTTTTCGTATAATAATTTTTTACACGTTTTTCATTTCACACGTGTAAATAAACTCGTAGAATGCGAAAAAACGAAAAAGAGTTGGTAAATAATTACTCATAAAACATTGTTAAACCAATGGAAAGAAGATTCTACCTTTGATTTGCTTTTCATGTTTTCATGTGATTGGTTTGCTAATAGATATGGACAAATAATGGATGTAAAAGAAGATCAGTTGAGCAGATCCACGGATCTTAACACTTTACTTTTGTTACCGAAACTGATTGAAGGCCCCACGGGCATAATCGTAAAAATGCTTCTTTTGCTCTGCAACTGATGCGAAGAACCACCAATGGCGTGAATACTAAGGCCATGATTTTTGTTTTGTTTAAACTTTAACATGTTTTAGGAAAAAAAATAATAATTCATTGAAACTGATTAGACTGGTGAAGATAAAGTCAGAAGAATTATTTGTAACTTTCAATTTAATTTTGATCTTCAAAAATTTATGGACAGGCTATAAGTTAATAATTAACATGCCTAGCCTTTAAAAAATAATTATTTTTTTTTATTTTGTGGGGGCAATAGTGTGTGAAAGAGAAATATGGAAGGAGGGTGTGCAATGAGTGGTGATAATGGCAGATGAGTAAAAAAGAGGAAACAGAAGGGTATGATGGGAATTTTGAGATTGTGATGAGAGTCTTAAAATACACAAAAGCATGGGGAGAGGAGGTTTGCGTAGAAGTGGAGTGGGTCACACAGGACACCATCATGACCTTTTTGCATGCGTCTTCATTTTAATATTTATTTTTTATTTCTAAATAATTTTTTTATTGTTTACTATTATTATTACTTTTTCAAATTTTGGGAGTTTTATTTTATTTATGCAGCTACAGGGGATGAGAAGATGATGGTGGCAGCGTCATGTACGGTATCCGTACAGTATAAATACAGAGTATGATTCCGATATAAATAAATAAAAAATAAAATACGATTTTAGTATGAGTACAGTGGTTGAAATGATGGGTGACTGTGACTGATACGACATGTGACATTGGAGGGAATGGGAAGTGTGTAGAGTGACATATTACATATTACAACACTATTTCTTTCCTCCAAAAATACCAACAAATTATACTGTTTTTGCATAAGCACCAGCATATTATATCTTTCATCATTTTTATCTTTGGATTTTTCATTTTCCTCCACTTCTTCTAATTAATTAAATACATTTTATTTTTTTATATAATTAGTCATCTAACTTTTTAACTCCTAGTTCTGTCTCCCTGAGAACATCAATCAATTTAAACTTCTTTTAATGGCTAATACTTGAACAGATGGAATGTCTTTCAATCAAATGAGTAAACTTTGCAAAAAAATTAAAATAGTTTTTATTTAGGAGAAAGGTGTTTGTGTTATTTTAGATTTTGTTTTTCTTAAAGGATTGAGTAGAAGTCAAAACTAGAGTGAGTGGAATCCTTGTTAATGGTTGAAACATATAAACTTCAAGTGTTTCTGTTTTTGTTTGTATGTGAAAATTTGTGTACTTCAATGACATATATGGATCTAAGGAAGTAGATAAACTCTTTGATTTGGTTGCGTTGCGGATAAAAATAAAAATAAAGGGATAAAACTTGTAAAAATAAATAATATTTTAATTTTAATTTAAAGGTAAATGATTGCATACTCTATGAATATTGTTTTGTTTTGCAGAAAAAAATAAATAAAACTCTGAGAAAATAAGAGTAGATAATGCAATATCTTAAGGGACACCATGAGAAAATTAAAAATGAAAAAATGGTGAAAGGCAAGTTCATACTCATAAAGTGCATATGTGTGCATAAATATTAGAATATTAGTGTCAGGTATACCTTTATTTATTATTAAGTTAAATTCTCAAACTTTTAACTTGGAGAGGCAAAAGGATCATTCTTGTAACAAGTTGATCAATCTATAGTAAGAATAATGAGAATTTTAACAAAACTTGTTATAAACAAAGTATTAATAACGAAGGTAAATATATTTCATAGAATTATTTTAGTTTGACTAATTTAGGAGAAAACAATCTACTGTCTGATTTGATTGAAAATATATTTCATATAAATTTTAATTAGCTTGTAAAGTGGGTGAAACACTAAACTACTAGTGAAATAAATGTCAGATTAGTAAAAGTCAATGGAATAAGCATTCAGTTTGGTAAAAACAATATGTTGAATAGAAAATTAATTTATAACGATTTTAATTTTTTTTTGTTTTTTAAAGAAATTAAAATATCAGTCATTTTCCTTTTACTATACATATAAATCTACTATTATTAATAACCATTGAAGTATATTATTGGAATTTTAATTTAAGTGTGATATACAAAATTATTATAGTTTTTATATATATTTAGAATGTTAGGAACATATTATTGAATCTTTTAAAAGAATTATCTTTAAGTAAAAAATTTAAAATAATAAGATTGTGAATTTTATTCCTTATACAGTGGTGAACCTTCTTATTCTTAATTTTACTTAACATCTCAAACTTATATTTTTAATAAATGTAAACTTCTTCAGTATTCTAGTTTTTTATCTCAGAAATTTATGATATTGTGTTTTTTAACATTGTTTTGCATAATTTTTGTTATTAAAATAATTCTATGAATATTAATTTAACATTTGAGTATCATTTAATAATTGATCTAATTATGAACTTGTATGGTTTAAATAGAATTGTTAATTATTGCACAGATAAAAAGGTACTCCAATACTAACAAGGAGATTGATAAGGCTGTTTAAGAATAAATGAAAATGAGAGAAACAAAAACTAAATAAGATAGAGAAAAGTAGATTAAGTAACATGAAATTCATAATAAAAATATCTTTTTTACATTTTTTTTTTTAAACATACTTGAATTGTATTCTTTTCTTTAGAAGATTTGTCAAAAAAGACATTCTTAATTTACATCTATGGTGTTTTAAAGGATTTTATAGTAACTAAATTTTAGAATATTCTAAAAGTCTACTATGCAACCTTAAGTATCATAGATTGACTTTAAATACTGATAATTATAATAAGTTCATGCACATAACTACTTCCTTTTCAAGGAATTGCTCACCTGTTGTTATTTTTCTTAGATCGAGATACTTTACTTCTTATAGATGAATTTTGATTTGTTTATTAAAGTTTTATTATTACAAATAAAAGGTATATAACTTATATTTTTTATATTTGAAATATATGGAATTACTTGATTTTATATAATTTTGGATGTTTAAAAATTTGATACTTTTAACTTTAAGTAAAATAGCAATGCACTTGTCATTTGAATATCTAAATCTTTTCTTAATCACTTTACTCAATTTAATTTTTGTTTTACTCTTTTATCTTGATTTTTTCTTTTCCATAAAATCTTGTACATTTTTGTTAAAATTTATTTACAAGAAAGAATCACAAGTTTATTAAGACAATACTAAGTTTAAAAAGAGAAACATGACATTTGGACTTTCATTTATTTTTTCTTCTTTTTTCTCTCACTTTCTCAAGTTCTTATCTCTCTCCAAATTTTCACTTCATATTTCATTTGTTTCATAATTTGATGGAACATTATAGTAATTGAAGTGTCCATAATTATTTCTAATTTTTCAAAATCTTAAATAGAGTAAGTTTTTATATGCTCTAGAGATTTTTTACGTTTTTGTTTTTCCTTAAGCTTTTGTGACTAATCTTAGTAGGGATAGTTGAAAAAAATATTTTCTTGACTTAATTAAGATTATACTGAAATTTAATTTTGTCCTGCTAACTTGTTATAAATCCCTAAAATTTTGGATTAGTATATTTGTCGGGTGTTGGAGGAATTGTTATAGAGATCATCATCTCAGGTAAGGGAAATTAGTAACATGTTTTTATACTACTTAGTTACTTTCAAACAAAATTATAGGATATGAGACTTACATATGTGATTATCAGTGCTAAAGTTTTTATTATAAGTTTGTCTAGTCTTTAGACATTGAATGAATTTGATTGTTTATCTTGATTTGATATGATTAATTTATCTAATTTGAGTAAGATGTTAGAAAGTAACATGTGAGAACTTGTGATTGTTGTTTGATGAATTGAAAATTATTTGTGATGAGACTTTTATAGGTATTACCTGTGGATTTGTCTTTATACATTATTGATTGAGGAATTGTATTTGATATTATATAAAGTGGTGGAGTTTTCTTTAGATTATTAGAATTTAAATGGAAAGTGAATGAATAGATAAATGAAAACTGATTATGTATGATATGAATAGTATGTGATGTAGAAGCATAGTGTTTTCAGAAAAGAAAACATATGTGCTGAGAAGTAATAGGATGTGCATTGTCTAAGGATCTTGTTAATTATTGATATCCTAACTCTACTAGTAATAGAAATCGAATAGATGAATATTACTAGGTGGTGAAAGTCGAAAGAGGTTTATATAACTAAAACTACAGCTTGAAAGAGCACTGGTCAAGACAGACATATATTAACCCTGTTATATGAGATTAATGGTGATGAGATGAGACATACAAATTGAAAATTGTAAGACAGATGTAAATCTCGATATCTATTTAATGTACGAGTCTTACGAAAGTATAATTGAGTCTGTTTATATTATGTGATGTTTTAAGTTGGATGATAGATATTGTAAACTGATTGTTATGTGTTAAATGATGTATATTTATGAGATCATTTGAGATTAATTGATATATTTTGAATTAACTTACCCTTTCTGGTTAGTGTTGCGTGTTTGTTTTTCATAGTGTTATACACAGAAACAGATAATGCTGCATAGAATATAGTGAAAGATGTTATTGATTTAACTAGTTGCGATTTTAATTTTTTTTTGAAAAAAACTTATTCTATTTAAAAAATAGATTTTCTAAAGTATAATATTAGTGAATGATTAATATATATTTATATTATGTATCATGTTTTAACTACTTATACACATTTATCTTTTAATTTTAACTTTTAAGTTAAAGTTATATGATGATATTTAATGTTTAACAATACATTCAAGTATATCAATTATAAGTCTCTATGTGTTATGTAATCTAATGAAACTATAAAAGCAATCGGAAATATTATCAGAGGAATTTTATATCAAGAAAATAGAGAATAACAATTTTTTTAAAATATAAATTTCTAATACATGTTTGACATGTATTGAATTGAAGTGACAATATAGAAAATAAAAAACAAATGATATTTTATTTAAATTCCTTTTGTGAAAAGCCATAATCATTTTATTTTGCTACATTATGATTTAGGTTAATGTGAAGAAGTTGCAATGTAATACTCTATATATTTTAAAAGATTAAAATTGGTATTTTTTTTAGTAAGTTAATAGAAGTAAATGACATGTCCGTAGTTTGTTGATTTAAATGATGAAATTATGGTACAAGTAAAATATTCATATATAATTTTTTTTGGTTTCTTAGTTTGTCTATCCTCAAAGAAAAAAACTGCTATGATAATAATAATAAAAATTTAACTCGTCATTTAGAAGTCAAAAAATAAACTAAAATTGTCAATTATCATCTAATCTTATTATTATTTTTAATCGTGTTTTTAAAATAAATTTAATCATTTGATGTTTTCTTTTATCTGTACATTGTTATTAGAAATGTTACCTTGACTAAAAATAAAACTAAAGTAAATAAAACTAAATAAAATAAATTAAACTCAAATTCAACTTTTAATAATTTTCTTAGCTGTAGTGATGCCATATTGTTTTAGATGTGGTTCTACTAGTACCTATTGACTAAGAAAAAAAAAAAAAGAAGTAGCTTCAATCTATCCACAAATTCAATAGCTTTAATTATAGAGATTGGAAAAAAAAAATCAATAAGATAAACATAGTTGTTAATTAATGATTTTTTTTATTATTT
>Ga0209700_105781_pt1 | contig 20231 bp, 12 predicted proteins | sample SiratroredBW_FD_187528 | JGI IMG/M metagenome (GOLD analysis project Ga0209700, IMG submission 187528) | Root nodule microbial communities of legume samples collected from California, USA - Siratro red BW (SPAdes) (version 2) | ecosystem: Host-associated > Plants > Roots > Nodule | place: USA...
GTTACAAAAGTATTTTAAAATTAAGTTTACAATAAAGGAAATATATCATTATATACTTTTATTGTGTTATTTTAATCAAATAATTTATTCTTTATTAAATGAAAATAATTTAGTTATCTAATTAAACAGGTAATTGATTCTCTTTATTTTAAAACTAGCAAAAACACATGTATATATATATATATATATATATATATATATATATATATATATATATATATATATATATATATATGTATATATATATTTATAATTTTATAGTTTTATGGTTTTTATGAATTATTAATTCATATATTTTTACAAAATTATATATAGTAAATGTATTATACTCATATGTTTTAATTAATTACTTATATAATTATCAAAAATAAAAAATCATATATATATTTTTAAAATTATACTATTTTAATATAATAAATAAATTAATACACATTTTCTTACATTTGTTTTCGGCTGTAAATATAAATATGATATTTTTATTAAAAATCTTTGTTATTAATTAAATTTAGCAAGAAAGTTATAAAATCACTAAAATTTCTTACTGTTTATAATCTTTTAATTATAAGAAATTTTAATTATTATAAAACAACTTTATTTTTAATAAGTGAATAGTATATTTTAGTTTTTCCTAGTCCCCACTCCACAAGGTTAGAGCAATGAAAAAACATAAATAAATAAAACCCTTTATATTCCTAAAGTTTCACTTCCACAGCAGTTTATATTCCCCAGTGAGATTACACACAAACCAAAATCTTTTGTGCCCTAATCCCTCAAATCGGAAACTCACCCTCCACCGCTCCGGCCCCTAATTCCGTTTAACGACTTTGCAGTCGTCGCTCACCAGGTACTTTATTGCATCTTCCATCCATTTCGCAACACTGTACCGTTTTTTTATGCAGTTTTTATTTTATTTTCTCGGAATATATATTTGAGGGGTTTTCCCCGAAAATCATCCACGCGGATCTGACGTTTTGGGGTCGAAATTTAGAGAATTCGGTCAAGTAACAATTCTGGAAGCTTCTCTGTTTCTAAACCCTCAAAAGATTGTATTTTTTTTTGACACTTTTTTTTTTTAGCCGTAATGTTTGCATGTTTATATTTGATTGAACTTTAATGCTAGCATATCTCATCCTTGTTATGGATTCAGTTATTAATCTCTTTAAATGGGTGTGTTTTTCTCTTGGAAGTATAATTTTTTTTTTTTTGAGGATGCAGCTACCTGTTTTGTATGAGGATTTCATGATTCTGAATGGAAAGGAGTGTGTGACTTCATGATTTCTGTGTTTTTTACTTAAGTGAATTTTTCAATCTTGACCATTTTTGTTCAAGACTGATTGGTTTATTGTATTCCCAAAATCTGATTTTCGAATAGTTTGAAAACCCTGTGGATTGATTTTGATGAATTGTGATGTATAATTGAGGTGATTTATAATTTAATGAATATCATGTTAGCAGTGATATCAGACAGTTGCGTGACAATGTTCTGATGTTGGTAGATTAATTAATTGAATGGGATTTAAGCTTACAACTGTAAGACTAGTTATTGGTTTTGATTTTGATATGTATCTGCGGCTTTACTTATTTAGTCCATGTTACTCATCTTGAACCTCACCCAACAGCTACTCCTTGGATCTTTAAGTGGGTTGAGGAGGTGACAGACTTGATTCTTCATTGATTTCATTGATTCAATACAAATATCTAATGAATTTTTTCTTTATGCAGTCGGTTAGCGGGAACTCTGTTATTCTGTTTTATTGAAGAATTGAAAACAATGGATGATTGGGGTAATAAGATCTTGCTTCTCTTGTTTGTTTTTACATCCACACAAGTTGTTTGATGTCTATATAACGGCTGAATTCTTGCATTTAATGATTGAATTCTTTAATTATATGGCATTTAAAAAGTTTCATTACTTCACTAAATATATCATAGTCTTTTATGTATTTTTTTCCTTCCAGAGTCCAGGCATCTTTAATATTTCTTCTTTTCATTATCTTTTTATTGTGTGTATGAAACTCCATCATAACAAAAAATGATTGTAATATTTATTTGTGTTTGAAACGTTAAAAGTTTAATAAGCTCATTTCTTTAACAGTTTTGTGCTCCTGTTGTTAACAGTAGTTAAAATGGCTAAACTTGTAAGGAAATTCTCAATTATAAATATGAATTGTGAAGACTGTAACCAAATCACATTGCTCAATGTCTGGTATTTTTTACTGAATTCTATGTCTGGCGAACTAAACACAAAATAGAATGAATTCTTTGTTTTTAGTTACTAGAAAAAAAGATTCCATTTATTAATCAATTCAATTTTTGATTATTTTAACTTCAAACACAATATATGTTTGTGAGCCTGTATGTTGTGTTTCTTCTACTGTCCTTTGTAGCCTTGTTAACTCAAGAGTGATTGTTGCAGAGGATGAGCAAATTGTTCCTCTTGATCTTACATCAAAAGATCCAGTCAAAAGTAAATGGGATGACGAGGATGTGGATGAAAATGATGTGAAGGAATCATGGGAGGATGATGACGAGCCTGCGCCGGTATGAAAAATTAAACATGATGTAACAACAGAGAATTGTTTGTGTTTGATTGTACTTGTGTGTGATTTGGGAAGAAATATGGTCATTTCTCATTCCTGTCTAATCACCTTCCTGTTGGCGGATTAACACCTTTTACACTACTGCTATGCTATGCCAATGCAGCCTCTTTTGTTACTATTGTTATTAGCCAATAAGATTTATAATTCTTTAGTAGTTATTAAGTACAATTTATATTCACTTAAGTCTGCAGTTATATATTTTTTTTATCCTTGTTTATCTATCCATTATGTTCTAAGAGTGGGTTGTATAGCACACAATTTTAGCAAGGATTATTTTTGTAGTACAATTAAATGAGAGTTTTGTGATTACTTATATTTTGATGAGCTATTTCTAATAATTATGGTCTTCTATTTTCTCCCTAGTTGTTAATTGCCAGATTTTTTTTTTTGTTACTTTGCATAATGTTGTCAGGCACCTGCAGCACCTGCTGTAAAAGCTACTGAAAAGGCTCCAAAAAAATCCTCTGATAAAGCTACTGATAAGAAGGGTAAGAAAGTAGAACCAGTAAAGGAAGAACCATTGGATCCTGTGGCTGAAAAACTTCGCCAACAAAGGTATATTGTTTTTTATCCAATTTAATCATCTTGACGTTGATTTTATAATGTTTGTTATGAGTACACTGACAGGTATAACTTGCTACTGAACTCTACATGTAACAATGTGTAGGTATGCTACATATGCTGGTTAGGAAAATATGATTGTGAACAAAGGAAAATTGTAGCAAGCCCATAACACTGATTTTTTGTAGTTGGTTTCAATTATTCTTTATGCAACTTGGTCCTTGTTTGCATGAGAAAATGGTCTGCTAAATTTCATTTGTTGTTTCAATTACTCTTAATGCAACTTGGTTTTCTTTGCATGACAATGGTATGCTAAATATCAATTATTATGGTGTTTAAATTTTGCTTTTTTAGGGCTATATCTCTTTTGAATTCTACTTGAACTACTTTGTTTGGGTACAATTATATATAGGTCTGCTTTTAGTAGTTCCAGTATTTACATAATGATATCTAAGGGGTTTGTGTCATCTAGAACTGGTAAAGAAAATTAGCCACTAAGTGGAAACAAACCATATTGACTACAACATTTAAAAAAAAGCGGATCACTGACTTAGACAATGCAGTCTTATCTAGTTTCCTATTTATTCTCTATCACAGATTAGTTGAAGAAGCGGATTATAAGTCCACTAAGGAATTGTTTGGTGGGGGAAAAGATGAAAAGAACCTTGACACTTTCATACCGAAATCTGAAAGTGATTTCTTGGAGTATGCTGAGCTCATCTCACAAAGGATTCGTTCTTTTGAGGTCAGTTAAATACTCCTGCTTTATTCATTCCTTAAATATGTGTCAAAAGGTCATTCTAATCTGCTTTTCTGAAATGCAGAAAAGTTTTCACTATATGGGCTTGCTGAAAGCAGTAATGAGACTATCAATGACTTCTCTAAAAGGGGCGGATGCCAAAGATATTGCTTCTTCAGTAACTGCCATTGCAAATGAGAAGATCAAGGCAGAAAAAGAAGCCAATGCTGGTAAAAAGAAGACAGGTTAGTTCATATTGGAGGGAAAAACACTTTGTTTCTTTTTAATTTTTGTTGATTTTGTTTCATTCTTTTGGTGTTTTCATTTTTTACACTGCAGGTGGCAAGAAAAAGCAACTTAATGTTGACAAGCCTGATGAGGATTTTGTACCTGCTGATCGATATGATGCTCTGGATGATTATGATTTCATGTGAAAATTTTTGGTCCAGTTCCATTCAGATTCAGTTACGGGATTCAACATAGGACGTTGGGACAATACCCTTCGGCATACCCTTGTCAAAAGTTAATGAGTGCTGTCCCGTATTTTGTCTTAATAAGAAAGAGTGTGCATCAGTGTTTTGTTTCTCATTGTCAATTTTGTCACCCCCAATATATACTTGGAAGTTAGTGTTATTAATAGAACTTAAAAAGGTTTGAAGATGAACGTGGCATCATTCAACGTTACCTTCAACTTCGGTACATTTAATGTTCTTGGATTGTAAGAATAGAACTTGAATTTTTTTATTGTTAGAGGAACTTGTCATTGTCTTTTGCTCATTTTGGATTTTGCAGCATTGGTTCCTTGTTTGACGTGCACTGTAATGGGAGATGAATGCAAAATGCATAGTCAAGAGAGTGAGCCACCAAATAGATCCTCACAAATATTTAATCAAGTCCTTGTAATTTTATTCAATTTGGATCTCGGTTAGATGATTTCTGTAGTTTTACTTATTTGAATCATGGTCCCTTAGTATTAAGAGGATGGTTACCTCACAAGAATCAATCCTTCATAAATCCTATGAAAGAAAAATATGATAGTAGTCATATTGGAACAGTGGACTTTTTCTTCCACTCTTTTTCATCCATGAAGTAAAGATCGATTTCCTTTTGAATCAACCAATTTTCTCAACAGACATGTTCTTTCATTCAAGTCTGTTTTGTTTTCAAAGTGAAATGCAGTAAATCTGCAAGGAAATAAACTTCCCTCCCTCAAATATCCATTCCCATTTCTAAGTTTCATTAACATTTTTAGTCCATCCACTCAAACTGTAAAAATTACCATTGACACTCGTGCAAATTGCATCAGAAGCAAGACGAGTTTATGAGCTATCATCCATGGGGATGTTGGCAAAAATGTGTAAATAATACTGATATGTTTTATTGTGGTTAATTTTTTATTTGCTTTCAAGGTGACTATATTTTCGATATTCTTTCAAAGGATTAAGTTATTTTATTTTCATTCAAATTAAAGACAAATATGGACGATTTCATATTTCCTTTTAACAAAAAAGTTTGAACATATTTCACCACATTCTTTAAAATTATTTTTAATATGTTAAAAAGCATAATACTCATTTAAACTCCTTAATTACAATAGTATGGTATATAAATTATCTAAAATAAGTTTGTTACAACTCCACATTTGGATAAAAAAGAATGTTAGACACAGACAATTCATGAAAAAGCTGTGCTAAAATTTTAAATTGCCCCTTAAAAAATGTCTAAATTGATGTTCTTTAATATATTGTACAAAGAAAAAGTAAAACTAGTGAGTTCATCCTAAATTATTCGGGAATTTTAAAGAAGTTTTAAAACTATTCTTTTAATTTAATTCTAAATTGAAACAGCAGATTTTTTTTAATGGGACTTGATTACGACGACTTAATTGAAACCTAAAAAAAATTATAATTTATGATAAATTAAAAATTCAATTATAATATATATATATATTCTTAAGAGCTGAAGGATCTGTTTAGTAAAAAGTATGAAAAATCAGTCTTTTATAAAAAAATGAGCTAATTAGTATGGTCTATTAACCGATTATTAGAATAATAATAATTTGTTAAGGTTATTAAAACCGATTTTATATTAATTATTAATAATAATAACTTGAAAGTTGAATTAAATAACTAACATTTGGATATTTATCCTTAAATTATAATTGATTAATATTTAGTATTTAAATATAATTATTTAAAAAAAAATTTATAAAACAGTTAATATATATATATATATATATATATATATATATATATATATATATATATGAAAATATAAACAAAATTTTAAAATATCTCTTAAAATTCATAAAATAAATGTTATTTTTTTATTTTAAAATAATTATTAAAAATAACAATAAAAACAGTGTTATGAAATTTAAAAAAAAAATTATAAAGATTAGAATAAAAACTGAGTAACTGGAAACAAATATTTCAGATTTCACAAAGATAATTAAAAATTTATATAGATGAAAATCAATTCTTTCTAATTTTAATTTTACTAAAAATATATTTAAGATATTTCTTTTAAAAATCGTGTTTAAAAGAGCGTCCTTAAACAACACGATAGCAATATATAGCAGTCATTGTTGACCATATATATGCATGTCTCTGTCTATGGTTTCTGTGTAAGCCAATCGTGTTCCGAAGTTGATTATTAGAATCAATCACCAAATCTAGGAACTTGTGATTTTAGCATTTAAACGACGAATGGAATTGCGTGTTTTCCTCGTTTGAATTCCCTCACAAACCGTGTTTCCCTCTGATCTTTTGGAGCCACAAATAAACCAAACCAAACCCCTCATTAACGAACGAATGACGAGCTGAAAACTGAAGGACACTCTTTTGAACCATAGTTTCCTCCACCTACTTCCCCTCTCTTCCCTCCCTTTCTCTGTTTGTTCTTCCTTCGCTGTCACGCATCAACAAAAGGTGAAGGTTTTGCAAACATGAGTGGTAAGGCCTCCGTCTCCAAGGAACTCCATGCCAAGCACACAAAGGTGCGATTTTTCCCTACACCTTTCGTTTTTTTCCCCTCAACTGCATCTGGGTCATGACCATGTTGAGTGCTATCAAGTTTCGATTAATTGGGTTGCTTTTTTTTTTATTTTTTTATTATCATAATGTGTTTTTCTGTATTGGGTCGTGTGAAGCTAGCAACAACGTCTTTTATTTTGTTTGTTTCTGTGATTGGACGCAGATATTAGAGGGACTTGTTAAGCTACCCGACAACAGGGAATGTGCAGATTGCAGGACAAAGTATGTGCCTTATTTTCATAACCCATTGTTTTATGTTGAGTATAGATGTTCTTGTTTTCAGGAAATTACATAGGCACTTCATGTTGTTTCTTGAAAATTTACATGAGTAGAGAGGCATGTAAATAAGGGTATCGTTTCTAAGATTTGTACCTGTGATGACTCGCTCATAATATTTCAGGGCTCCGAGATGGGCAAGTGTGAACTTAGGAATTTTCGTATGCATGCAATGTTCAGGAATTCACCGGAGTCTTGGAGTACATATATCACAGGTTTATATACATCTTTTCTTCTGTGTCAGTGTAGAAATTGATAATGGGCTAAATTTTCTGATTTTGCTACTAGGTGCGATCCACAACTTTGGATACCTGGTTACCCGATCAAGTTTCTTTTATGCAATGTAAGGAACTACACAATTTGGTTCTATATTTTTGTATTATGAGACAGTAAATAGTTAGATACTATGAGTAATTCGGTTGGCTTTTTCAGAACAAGATAATTAAATTAACTAGTTTTGTCAAAAGATTTGATGTAGGTCTGACAAAAAAATTGTATTAGTAAATCATGTGAGTGGTATGGTGCATTCCATATATATGCATGTAGATATATAATTTATATGAGATTACGTAATGTCCATTTGATTGGTTGGTGAAACTATATACTCAATGGAAGATAGGATAATTGTTAGAAAAAATACTGGGCTCTTGATTTCTCTTCCAGCTGAATTTCTTTAGTACTTCGGTAATGTTGTATATTATGCAGTAATGGGTAATGCGAGGTCAAATAAGCACTGGGAGGCAGAGTTACCACCAAATTTTGACAGAAATGGATATGGAATCGAGAGATTTATTCGTTCCAAGTAAGTTGAAACTGTTGATGAATTATTGTGAGTGACATGGCTTGAAGACAGAAGATTAAATTTGCATCTAATTTACCATTTTCTAATGTTATCAAACTTGCTTAAAATCTTCCAGGTATGTGGAGAAAAAATGGGCTTCAAAAGGTGAACTACAACCAGCTTCAAAGTCAGCTGAAATAATCTTTAACACGAATGAGTCACCAAGTGCTGGGGCCAAGAGTGGTATTCAGAAGAATAGGAGATTGTCCCTTGAGGAAAGCATTCTTGTAAAACATATGAAACATGTTCCGCCTCCGGTAACAAGATCTCAAGAGGTTAATCTCAAGTTCAATCCTTGATAAAGAATTTTCTTGCACTGATACATATATACATTGAATCATTCACTCAAAAAATTTGTTAGCCTTCCAATGTTTAATACATCACAAAAAGCCAATAAAAGTTAATCTTTTGTTGCATTTCAGCGGTCCTCTGATTTGCACAATAAGCTTTCACCTCCAACATTAAGGAGGCCGTCTGCATCATTTGATTTTGACAGCTCCAGGTCCAAGAACAATGGTACTGTGGATCATTTTGGCTTGTATTCCTCCGTCCATGATGCTAAACAAGAATTCTCAACTACACCTCCTAGCTGGATAACGTTCGATTGTAAGACTGCAATACTTGTATTGCACATTTGCACTCTTCGTATTGGAACTAACAAGATGTTGCCATCTCATGTTATGCACTTCAAATTTATTAAATCAATATTCATGTTTGCAGGAGAAGGCTTATGAGGAATGTTTGTAGATTGTTGAGCTAGCTCTTTGTGCAGAGGCCACAGCATTATAGTTCAAGAACTTCTTGCAATGTTGAATCAACTTTAAGCTGCATTTTTCTGGTGTGTACTTCAACGATTACAATGTTGATATGATGCTTTTCTTTTTTTCCACTTTTAGATGACCCTGATATTTTTATCCATTTTCCTGAAATCAAGAGATTTGTCATGGTCAGTGGCTATAGAATTGCCTGAAATAGTTAATGCATCCTTATACATTACAGTGAAAGTAAATATCTGTTACAAGGCATATTTTGCATATTGATAGACATTTGAGATAACCATGCTTCCAACTTTCTTAGTTTTAGTGCAAAACATTGGTCTCAATTGCATAATTTGATGCATGGCATATATCTTGAAAACAGTTTGTATTGAAGATTATGTTTTCTCACAGGTTTGATAACAAAGTTTCAATCAACACATTGCAGCAGGATATAAATTTGATGCACGTTTGCACTACTTCGGTGTTGATGTATCACACAGCCTATGGGTTGATTAGTACTGTAGCTCCTATCACCTTTTCCCTCTTACTGACATTGATTGAGATTAAGAAAAGATCAAAGGAAGTACATAGCAGTTCTTTTCTTATCAGTGTCAGTTCAAGAGTCTGACCCCAGTCGCTGTGATATGCCCCCAGCCTAAGCTTGGTCTTTTCTAGTGCACCCTTTTCTTCTATTCATCAGTCAAAATACATAGCCAATGTTAACTTTCTTCTTTGAATTTTGGGTTGCTTAACAAAGTTTCATATTACCACAAGTTTTTATCTTAGTTTCCTGCACCCTTCTAAACTTGCACTGCCATTACTTGTTAAATAAATATTAAGCTTTAACTTAACTTCTTTCCCTCATTGTCATTTAATTAATTTTGTTTTTGATGAAAATTTTCTTAAATTATTTTTCAACTTCACTAATATAGCCTCTAAAAAAACATATGTAGAAATGAATCAAATACAAATTACTTTTTGGATGTTAAAAAAAGTACATTCAAATTAATTTTAAAAAATTCTAAAAATTCGAGGCATTAATTAATCCATCACAACATCAAAATTTATTAATGGGCGCAAAATCATTATTGTGGGGCTGCTCGCATTGTACTTTACCCTTCGCAAAATCAAAATCTGTGTGAGAAGGTATAAAGGCGGGAAAACGCTGAAACTCTCCCTCGACGGTCAGACCCACCACCGCCACACGTACCTTCACACTCTAACCTACTCTCTCTCGAACATCCTCTTTCTCCTTCTTCTTCTTCTTCTTCTTCTTCCATGCTTTCAGAAATTCACTTCCTAAATTTGCGATAGCTTCATCTTCTCTGTTCTGTGCCATCTCCTCTCACTCCGAAGCTCACCTCGGTATACCTCGCATTTTCTCTTTCGTTCTCCTCAGAAAGTTAACTCACATGTGAATTAACCTGCTGGTTGTTACATTAACTAATTAAGTTTCAGATTTCGATTGTTGTCATTTGCATCCAGAATTTTCAGAGCTGGACTTCCGATTCCGTACTGCGCAATTCAATTATCAGTTAGTTAGCTCTCACTTTTCTTTTTCTTGTTTCATTCGAAGAAAAAATGGAGAAACTCAGGCCAGCGTGGGCTGTCAAGGCAATCATCGTCATCGTTTTCACTTCGATTCTTTTCCGATGCGTCTGCGGCGAGAATCATACCGTCGGTGGAGCTTCCGGCTGGGATCTCCGTTCCAATATCCAGGCCTGGTCGTCTACGACAACGTTTAATATCGGAGACGATCTCGGTACATATCCACATATTCTCTCTCTTTATATATATCTTCATCTCCATTTCATCTTAATATATCCATGCATGCATGCATGCACGAACGGATTATTCTCTTAAATTGTGAGAAAAGAATTTCCGCTAAGCAGAACGCATTCAATCGCAACCTTCGAGTTTCAGATGGTTTAAAGCTAGCAGGAGCAATTTAATTAACAGCGGAGTAATAGTTAATTAGTTTAACTTCTATTTGAATTTTTATTTCAAGAATATTAGAATCGATGAAAACAAGCACGTTTTCTAATCTAGAATGCTTTATTTTCTCTGTGGCCGAAAATTCTGATTATTCTTGAGCAGAAAACTGTGAGCGATGATTTCCCCATTCCTACTCTCAATTTTCCTTTCTCAAACCAAACCAATGAGGAGAAAACTGCGAGAAACGTTTGGTTTTTCTCGAAGCTAGTTTGGCGAAGTGAAACGAAAACCAAGACGAAGCCAAGGCATTTTCGGCATAACGGATTTTTTTATTAATGGTTAAATTACAATTTCGTTTACTCTTTATTTTTTGAATGCAATTTTTATTTTCTTTTTCAGATTTAGTCTTTATATTTTAGAATATCTTTTTATCTAATTATTAATTTTTCATATGTATTTTTTGAATTTTAATTACTTAAATTATTTTTACGATACTTTCAATACATATGTGAGATTTAAAGTTTAATTGAATAAAAACATGAAAATAAAACATATATAAAATTAAAGATTCAGTTTATGATTTTAAAATAAGGAAATATATTCAGAATAAAAAAATGTACAAACAAAAATTATATGTTAAAAAATCAAAGCTGAACCAAATTGTAATATTGAACTGTGAGGAAACTAAAATAATAAAAGTTTTGGCGTGGTTTTGGTTGGCAGTGTTCTCATACACGCCAGTGCACGACGTGGTGGAGGTAAACCAACTAGGTTACGACACGTGTTCAATAGTCAATGCGCTTGCCACGTATGATAACGGAGACACCGTGATTCACTTGGGAGGAGCGGGAACGCGATATTTTGTCTGTGGCCGAATGGGCCACTGTCAACAGGGCCTTAAACTCCTGGTCCAAGTTCTAGCCCAGTCCAACAACGGAACCAACGACGATCAAAACCAAGACCCAGGCACCATTTCTTCTCCTCCGCCTCCTCCTCCTCCGCCGGCTTCTCCGCCACCTCACGATGACGAACACCCTCCCGCGGATGAGCCAACGCCCTGCGACTGTTCCGGTGCGGAGGAGCGTTTTGGGGTGGTGCCGTTAATTACGCTCGTAATCGTGCTCGCTTTCGCCCGCGCTCCTTTCTTCTTCGCTTTTCCGCGCCTCCGTTTTCATCTCATGCGTTGAAATTGCTAGCTAGCTAGCTTGCTGCATTTTAGTTGTACCTCGGCCTATTGCTTTAGGACATTAATGTGTCGGTTAGAATTTGAATAATGAGTTTGCTGTGTGCGTATTCAGTGTGAATACTTTGGTACTTTCCTTTCTTGTAAGGTTGTAATTGCAGCTCTGCATGCATATTCAAAGTGAATATTTTCTCCGCTGTAAATTTGTCTTTTTCACTTGTTTAATGTCCTGTGTATGAATAATAAAACGAGGTGTATGTAGAATAGATAAGTAAAATGAAAATGATTAAATAGAATGATACAATGGATCGACACAATCGCTCAATAAGTTATTAATAGTTGAAATATTAATTACCGATTACATTAATTAATCTGATTTATATTAAAAAATAACATATGTGTACATACACATATTATTAATACAATTTAATTAAAATTAGTTTTATGTGATAAAATTATAATTTGTAAAATAATAAATAATATCTAAGATAATGTAATTTCATAATTGATTTTTTAAAACATGAACATTTAAAATAATTTGTTTAATAACTATACATATTCAAATGGAACAAAATAACTTGATAAACAAATTAATATATATATATATATAAAATAAAATTTTGGTTTTAATTAACTAGCTCACTAGATAATTAATTGATCCGACTGAGGTCGATCCAGATTAATCACATTTCCGATCTCAATGACGAAGGTAAATGTTACTAATGCTATTTCATGACATGAGACGGAATATATATTATTAGAAGCAGGGAAATATTATTTTCTTTCCACAGTCTTTGAAATGTCTTTAACAAAACCTTGCTAATCCAAGGCCGAACGGTTGTGGGTTGGGCCTATAACACCAGCCATTTCTTATCGTCTTTGTCTACAAAATGCCAAGGCATTATTCGTGTTGTGTGATAATCGGGCGGCGTCACTCGCTCACTCCCCATTACCATATTGCTTAGCCCTTTAGAAGCTATCATTAACCCGCAAAAGAAATGTTAGAAGTTTCAAATAATTGGCAACGACAATAGTACTAGTAGTTTGTAATTAAATTGTCATAGGTACTGATATTTAGACTTTGTATGCATAGACGGATGCGTCCTCGTGGACCTACAAAAAGGAATAATAGTAGCCGCCAGAAGTTAGAAGTCTATATCAGGGGCCATTTTCAGTGCTGCTTCTTCAAGCTAAATGCAAATTAGCTGCACAAGTTCTTTTATAAACACTTATAATTTATTTTAGAAACTAAAATTAGTTTATGCATAGATTTATTTTTTCTTATGAAAATGCTTACTAAGAAACTTGTCCAGAGCCTTCCTTGGGTCCCTATTCTCTGGTCCACAACTTGCCGGTGCCATGACAACGTGTAGAAGGATTTTCTTGGTTGTTTCCATTAGTGGTTAATAAGAAAAGGACCAGTCTTTGATAATGGCAAACAGTGGGTCTTATTCTTAGGTCCTCTAGCTTGTACATTCTTCCTAATCAATATTTACACATAATTATTACCATAAGCAACGGTTACGCAGTGTCACACGCGTCACTAGTGTTCGTTGTCCTTGCATTGATAATTCAAATTTCTACTAGAAGAAAATAACACTAGTTGTTGAATTATACATGGCCATTTTAAAGGTAGCAGAATTCATTGACAAAAGTAGAAAGCGTTAAAATAGAAAGAGAAGGCAATATTATAATAAAACCGAACTTTCCTAAATGAAGCTAAAGGCATCTTGCAGGCAGAGTAGATGGGGGTCCGGGTCTGTGGTTTCTCACAAATAAAAGACCTTCACAACTTGGATCCACTTACATTTTCCATTGTACAAAGGTCCTACTTCTTTATCAAGTTCTGTACTCAGAAACCACTCAAACTTCATGACACAACAAGAGACATGGGGCTCTTTCTGCTTCAATTTTCACTGGCATGTAAGGGGGCAACGTGCTTTCCGACCTAAGGGGGTCATAATTAAAATCAAGGCTTAAAGAAACAGCAAGTCCCACTAGATCTATAATCATCCATACCATGCTGACAGATACTAACCATGTGCTTCTGCTCACCAAGTTTACTGCCTTAATCCCATAATTTCATCCCAAAACTAATTGCTCCTTTCAAGACTTTGACAGCATGACCAATCTGCTTAAGCCAACACATCTCAATTGATGGTCACATGCAACCATGCACAGTTGAAACGACAACTCACTCCTCACATTACATTCACTTTATCTTCCTTCATCTACTTCAATCCATGTACCAAATAAATCAATAAAATAATAGACTCACTTCTTTTCTACCCCTATAATACGCCAAAGGCCAAAGGGGGTCCAACTCCTTCAGTTTGGTCTATCAATGTACACGAGCTACTATATATCAACTCCTTGCATGAGTAAGGTTGTTCCTTGTTATTGTTAGGTGTATATGATTTGGTTCAAACGGTATGTATCCAAGTTTGTTCCCCCTTCCTTGTTCTATGTCGGTTCTCTTGTAATATTAAAAAGGTAAAAATGACCACCATTCAACAAATATTCAATTAAGCCTTTTTTTTTAATCATGTTTGTTCATCTGCCAAACACAAACCCACTTTGAGTAAGAAAACTAGATCCGATCCAACTCAACTCGGACCAACATAATACTTTCTCACTCAACAACTATTTTAAAGCTGAATTCATTGGTAAATTATTAGGTCTGCATAAAATAGCAGAAATTGTACATTGGAATATTAAACAATCGCCTCATACTGCTACCTAGGTCCAAACTACATAATCAATACAAACATTATGTGATATAGGAAAAACTAAACTTCTGAATAGTTTAGCAGAACATGTAGAGCAAGGATCTAGAGCAAAGAAAGAGCACGACAGATTCGGGAGAAACTAACTTATGCCCACTATGTCACAAGAAACTTGACAAGGGAAAAAGTACACCATGTCTGATACTTGTCTTGGCTTCTTCACAGTCTCAGCAGCAAAAATATGTACACAGCAAGTCCTGCCAAGGGAGAAGAAAGAGTCAACATACGGAAACCGACAATTCGAACTCATATGTGGGATTTATATATATTACGTACTAATAATGTAGATTATAATTTTTCTACTCTTCAATCAAGTGTTTGGTAGGTGGAGTGGAACAGTCTAATCAAAGCTAGATTCATTTAATTGCCCTAACTACTACTTACATTTTGCCAGGTGTTGAATGCCCAATGCATCAAGAATATAATTAGATGCCATAGATATATGCACTATGGAATAACAGTGTCACTTTTTCAGTCACAAAAATACATTTTTGCGTGTATAAGAAGCTCTGCATAATCCTTCCTGAGGTCATACCTCGTAGAAAAAAGGATAAAAAGTTCAACAAACATTTGATTATGTTTAATTTAGGTATAAAGAGATTCCATACGAAAGTGCTGTATTTAACTACTATTACTAATCCTAACACTAATATATGCGAACAGTTGTCATCTAACACATGACAAGACTAACCGTTCTAAAAGCATAAGTTGTTAGGCGAAAGGTTACTGAATGGTTTAATAACAACAAATATGTTACATACACATATGATTACAAAGATAGCCGACAGTGAAATTCTGCATAACACATGGATTTAGTAATGTGCTGACTGAACGCAGTGAGAACTAAAAGAAGTATATATGATACGTACCTTCAAAATGGTCAACATACTTCCATAGATTCTCATCATTTTGCTAAATTTTCACTGTGACTGGTGAAAAAGAAAGAGATTAGCCACATCAAACACGGCGATTTACCATTTCCTTGAAACGCTGGATAGATTCCAGCCTCTGCAACTTCATTTGATGGTTGAACTTCTTGATGAAGGCTTCTGCCCTGCGATTCAGTTCCTCTAGACTCATGATGGATTTTTCCCTTCTCAAGGAAGCTCTATCGTTGAAAGTGTCTGACTTTTTTAGCTCCTTCTGAGCCCAAGCCACAGGGTCATCATCATCATCACCCTCCCCATTGCGACGAAATGGCTCTGCCTTGGCAATCCTTGCACCCCATGTGTCACTCTTCTTCAGCTGTGGCCTCATCGTTTTCCCCTGCCCCTCCATGATGGCCTTCCACGTGGCTTCCAGTGTGTCATCACCGTCGGAATCCGGCAAAAGATAATCATTGGTGCAATTTTCTAGCAAAGGGTGGAGCTTGAATTTGCCATAGGACAAATCAGTATCTTCAACCACCTTTTGTTCTTGCTCTTGTTCTTGTTGTTCTTCTTCAACCTCCTTTTCTTCTACCTTGGGCTCATTTGCTTGGCTCTCTGGCTCTGTTGGGTTGTTGGCAGTGTCTAAAATGGTGGTGGTTGCGTGCTTAGGATCAGAGGGTGCATGAGAGTCAGAGAAGGGTTTGGGGTGGCTATTGCTTTTGGGGTGGAAGTTGGAGGAAGCTGCAATGATGATGATGATGAAGTTGACAATGATGTAAAGGAATGGGAGTGTTAGCCAGCTTCTAACTGAGACCCAAAATTGAGGAAGAGTGGAGAGAAGAAGGTGGAATGTGTATGGGACTACTGCCACTTTAAACAAAACAAGAGTGGAGACAACCCCCATGGACATGAGCACAAGCTTTGCAGCCCACATGGCTGTTTCAAATCTGTTAGATTTGAAAGATGGTTTTTGAAAAAGATCCATCGCTGACATGTTGCAGGCAGCACTACTAATAATCACTCTTCACAACAACACGCAGATTTCAAAGAACAAAGCAAAAGAAATCACCTTCTGCTTAGGAAAATGAGAAGAATAAGACCCAGAAAAACAAAAACTTCTAGGTGGGTGGGGAATTTCAGCAACTAGTACATAAACATGAACAAGCACCAGTTCTTCAGAGGAAAAACAAAAGACAGGAGCTTTTTTGGTTTGCTTATGAAAACCAAATTCTGAAAGTTTTTCATCAGGAGTTAACTAGGAGGAGATAAACAAGAAGATGCAAGGTTTGTGGTGAATTACCATGGATCCTTGAAAGGTGATGAAACAGAAGAGAAAGAAAAAAAAGTACTAAACACAATGTATTGAAACCAAGGTGGCCAGAACTTGAGTCCAGTCTAGTCTCTAGAGTAGAAAGAAAGAAAGAAGGGTTTTAAAGAAAGAGAGCTTTCAAATTTCACTGTTTCAGGTGCTGTAGTTAGCAGCAGAGGCAACAAAAATTCCATTAGTACTGGGTAGGCAGGGTGGTCATAGAGTAGTAGAGGACCACATGAGTCAGCCAACAGGGGATTTAAATGCACAACATCTATCTATGAACCTCTCTTAGCTCAACACTCATTTTTCATTCCCAACCAAAGACACTGTTTGATGAATTCCCCACCGTCAGATTCTTCAACAACAGTCAAAAGGGTATCAGAATATGATCAATTTTTGCACTCTCACCCTCACTCATTGCTATATAGGAGGTGCTAGAGATAGAACCACCGAAACTTTCACTATTGTTTGTGAAAAAAAAAGATACATTTTTTCAGATTTGAAAAGTCAAAAAAAAGTAAAGGGTTGAATTTGGGTGGAAATGGTTGTAGTATTATTAGTTAATTAACCATAATTAGGTTGGTTGTTAGCAAGGTTTAATTTATTTTAAGAAATGTAAGCAATATTTGAAGGTAAATTAAGTAATCTGGATTAAAGAAGTAGCTGCTTTGAGCGGCGGTGGGCACAATTTGCGGAGGGGATCATTATAACTTTTTGCACCACTAAGCTAAAGCTGCTCAACTAACCATAAATGCTACATGTTTGCATCACAAATTATTTGCTTAATTTTAATCATTATTTACAATTTCTAAACTCATGCCTAATTCAATTTTTAGTTATGAAAAAGTTAATAACATTGATGTGCAAATTAATGTTATACTTTACCACTGAATTTTCCATAATAGGGTATGTTGGTTCATTCCCCCCACATTGAATTATTATGCTTAAACATTCATCAATCAACAACATGGATACTAAGAAAAATAAATATCTTTTCAAAATACAAAGAAAGCAAAAAACTATCTTCACTTACTTTGCATGGTCAGATAAGTCTCATTGGACTTTTTCCTTCTGATACAATCACTTTTGATTAAAAAATTAACAAAAGATCAGTGAAATTAGTTAGACGGATTTTAAAAAGAACTTTTTGTTAAAAAATAATAAACTGAATTTTCAAAATCTGTAAAATATCATAAAAGAACCTTCTCACAGACATTATTCAAACACTCCCCATTATACTATGTGATAATTTTGACGCTTTAGTTTTTTAAGTAATAGAATTGAACCTATGAGTTGTTTCCTTGATAATACTTGAGGGTTTTCTTTCTCAGTGACGATACTGAACGTTGATTTGTATGAACATGACATGAACATAACTATATACAAAGTTTGGTTGTAATTATCTCTAACATTTCCTAAAATAATTGAGTCAAACATACAAATTTCTTTTTCCCGGTTTTCTCAATTATGATCAACAATCATTCACTCTTTCCTGAATTCTTGAGTATGACCATTTCTTATAATCAGATATTAACACTACATACATACACAAATATTTATAGTCACTTAGCTTGTTAATTAACTCCTAAACATGTTTTTGATCTTTCTATTCCATTTTTCATTTATGAACAATTAGAGTCAACTCAAGGGTACAATGCAAATGTTATCATTATTGTACACTACAAAAGTTGTGAATGGTATTGTACACTACAAAACCTATAATTGAGTAATAATTTATAAATTTTTATGAACAAGCTATTTTCATTTTGTGATCAATCCATCACCTTGCAGAGTACACCTAGATAATAGCAGAGAGGACAATCTTAATAAAGGAAATCACCATTCCAAGTTGCAACACGCGTGTTATGCAATATCAATATCTATGCATTTATGTACACAGAATCTAGTCAATTTTTTGGCTAACAGAAACAAGAAACACTGTGCTGCTGAGTTAATTTTTATTGTCAAAATGATAAGATGTACATACACAAGCATGCATTCAACAATTTAAGAAATGTCTCCATATACCTAATAATTCCATATCTTTTAAAAGTTAAAACTAATTTCAGTTTAAATATATCTTATATCCTTAATCCATCAAGACATCTTTCACAAATAAAATCGTAATAAAATTTTGAATTTCAAAATAAACAATACCTAAAACGTAATAATTGATCCTAATTATTAATATATAAATTTTTTTCTGTTTTGATCCACAAATACATTTTTTTTATTTCTGTTATTTTGGATAGTTACTTAACAGTTTTTTTACTTTTACAGAATCACATTTTTTTTTTCTCTGGTTTTTCTGTATATAAATATAGATATCATGTAATTAAAACAGTATTTTAATAAATTATTCCATCAATAAAAATTCCTTTTCAGTTTCTTTTTGTTTATCTGTTATCGCTAACAACAACATATAAAGTCGGAAGAAAAAAATTATATAAACAACTAAATATATTAAAAAACTCAAACACTTCAATATTTTACTTAACATGTGAAGCCTAAATATCTTCTAATATGGTTTCTCTCTAAAGACCTAAACTTTTTCTCTTTAAAAGACACTGTTGATATATTGGAGTTGTTGCAGTACTATCTTGCATGAGTGTGGAATGGGGTCACTTGTCTTACCCTAGGGAACCAGCCACACACCGACTCACCCCAAGTTGTTTCTACATACTACACACCTTTTCTCCTTTTTCTCTCTCTCATCCCTCTTTGGTAGCTTAAATGTCTGCTAATCATAACCACAAGTTTATGCACCACCCTTTTTCTTAACCAAACTCTGATAATAATCATAACAACAACTATATATTACACTTTTTTCTTGAAGCTGAGTTTTGAAATTTGAGCACAGTGAACAAACAGTGCCAAAATCATCCCACATTACCAAGTGCCATGCTACACCTTCCTTCTTTCCCTTCATCATGCTAACAAGATGCCAACATTTACATCAAATCAATTGGTCTGTCTCAGTTTTCATCCTTTGTCCTCTTTATTCTCTGTCATAGCTCACTCACTTCCTTTTTTTCTCTCTTCATCTAGTTTCTCTTTTTTTTTTTCTTTTTATAGTTTTTCTTTCATTTATATATTCTTTTGTAACTTCTTTCATATATTTTTTATTTTAAGGCTACTTTTTACAAACCAATATTAGTTTTAAATCTTTTATAGATACTAATAATTTGTTGATTTGAGTGAAACTTAGCTTGCTTGATCTTTTCTGAAATAGTTTTAAATTCAGATTATATAGATAATATATATATATATATATATATATATATATATATATATATATATATATATATATATAAAATATATATATTTATATATATA
>Ga0209700_105782_pt1 | contig 20226 bp, 8 predicted proteins | sample SiratroredBW_FD_187528 | JGI IMG/M metagenome (GOLD analysis project Ga0209700, IMG submission 187528) | Root nodule microbial communities of legume samples collected from California, USA - Siratro red BW (SPAdes) (version 2) | ecosystem: Host-associated > Plants > Roots > Nodule | place: USA...
ATATATATATATATATATATATATATATATATATATATATATATATATATATATATATATATATATATATAAACACATTAAACATCCATGATAAACACCTTCATATCTCTTGCTTTTCTCTGATCTTTATTCTTTTTCCTATCTTTTGTTTTCTCGACATGTTTTGTGCTCTCGCTTCCGCCTTTAACAGCCTTCTTGGAATCTAGAGCAAGTTCAGCCAAAAATGCTTCACTTGCAGCGTCAGACTTCTCTCTTGCATCTTTCTCGGCCAAATCTTCCAAAAGTCCCTAAAATATCAAAACAGAGGAACAATCACTTAAGGTAAAGGTAAAACAACAGCACATGCTTCAGCAGTTTGAATACAAACCCTTAGGTACGACTTCACTAGAGGCACTAATATTGCTCGATAATCATTAGCAGAAATAGGGCCAAGCTTGAATTCCAATTGTTGCATCTCTGTGACACTTCTAATTATTCGGGCATCAATTTTGCTAAGCTACACAGTGAAAAAGGAAGGTTAGAACATAAAAGCAAAGGATATCCTTGCTGTTATCTCTGTAGACATATGAAACAAACAAACTGACCTCTATAGATAAATGCTCCTTCAGTTTCTGAATAGCATTTTCTATACAGCCATCCATTTGATGCAAGTAGTCCTTCATTCTCCATTCATCTTCTTCACCAGATTCCAAGTCACATAATTGAGAAGTCACACCAGCATAAGTTTCCTCATAACCAAATTGATTGACATTCCTTGCTTCTGCTTCTTGCAAAACATTTGATATAGCATCCAACTCAAACCTATTGCTGACATACATCATATCATTCTCACTCTCGATCAGCTCTTCTCTTCGCTTTCTTAAGACAGATTCATAGCTTCGCTGAACAAATTCCCCAACAGTTTCCCTCTTCTTACCTTCTTCAAGACATAGATCCTCTACTGTTTGCAGTGCTTCCTCGTAACTTAAACGCTCGCCCTTTTTCTCACATAGGCCCTGTAGGTGATAAAACTCCTTCTCAAGCATCTGGACAATTTCCTTTCCTTTATTTATTTTATCTTCTCTGATCCGCAGCCATGATGACAGTTGATCCCCAATAGGGGAACTTGAAAATATCCAGGATAGAAAAGCATCGTTATAGCATGAAATTCCATCAGGAGACCTTGGGGCGGCCACATCATCCAAGACAGACCCCTGATTTGTACCAGTAGTGACTTGTGTTTGCAGTAAACACTCATCCAGTAGGAGTCGTGGTGCATCTCCATCGAGTACAATCTTGTCTTTAATCTCAGGACCTTGACTGATATTCAGCAAATCATTTGTGGGACTACTACCTTTATCAGCATTTCTGGCCAACCCACATGCGTGAGATATTTCCTGCAGAAATTGGAATATTGTCTTAAGCTGTGAAGGTCCTAGAAAGCATATGCACATTGGTGTTTGGTCCACGCCATGATTTAGAAGTTGAGAACCAGCAGCGAGACCCTGTATCTCACCCATAGTAAATTGTATGACCTTGTTCAGATGACTAGCAGCAAGACATTTATGCCTAATAAGAGTCTCAAACATGGAATGAATCTTGCCCAGAAGTTTTGCACGCTCGGGATCATCAGATACTGGCCAACAATCAATAATGCGATCAGCCACAGATAGTTGGTCTTCAACACCTTCTCTTACATCATTTTCTATAATTTTACAATGGTTATTGCATTCTTCCAAACAATTACGAAGAGTGTCCCCTGAACTTTCCTTCTCAATGTAAGAGCTGCTTGCTTCTTTAAAACAAACATTATAGTCCAGAGTATGATTATCCAAGTACAAATCCTCAGGAAGTGATGGACTTTTGAACCTTGCTTTATTATCAAGCATTCTAACTGCAGCTAGGACATCCAGAGGCTTCCAAGAACAACTAAGAATCATCTCAATCAATTCACTGTCCACATTTTGGGGCAGAAGCCTCTGCATTTGTGGCGACAGACTCCCCATATGCTCCTGCACAACATGATGCCTGTGAGAATCCGGGTTGGAATGTTTCTCTTCACAGTTGCAGCATTGCCAGAATTTCCAAGTTTTATTGGCCTCAGCATAAGAAAAAGCCTCTGACAAGATGTCATTCGGCAAAGTATCCTTCGAAGACCCATAGTGCGACTTAAGATCACATATTTTAACCCTGAGAAAGTCCTTCTTCCTATCCATGCTAACCGAATTCCAATAGGAGTGCACCCATTTCATCCTTTCCGCTGTAAAGCCACTCTTCCTCACATTTCCATGCCTTCTCCTATCACCAATCCTCTGACCAGATCCTGCAGATGAATCCAACGGTCTGTCATCCCTATCTCCTTCATTCGGAGAATGCGGTGCCTCTGACTTCTGTTGCAACAGCCTGGCAGCAGCCACTCGCACTTCAATTTCCTTCCGTCTTTCCTCGGGTGTCTTGGTCACCTTCTTGATCTCATTAGGTCTTCTAGTCTGAACCAGCCTCACTTCCATGGGGTCCTCGGGGGTCCTCCTTATCGGAATCAACCGAAATCTCTCCTCCCCGTTACTCAAATTCTTCATCCAAGACGACAAGGAAGCTATATTCGACTTCTGAATAAGCTGCCTCAACTCATTCTGCACATGCGCAATACGCTCCTCAGTAGATGATGCTTTCTGCTCGCTCTCATCCTGCAATGTCTCCTTGGCAGGATCACTGGGGTTCTCGATAGCAAGCCCCCTCTCGCACTCATGCACCACATCCTCGTAATCCTTCCCTTCAGTTGCCGCCTCCAACATCACCGTGGCACGGAAATGCGCGTACTCAACGGAATTCGGCATGAGCTCCACCGCTCGGCGCGCTGACTCGAGCGCGTTCTTCAAATGCCGCTGCTTCGAGCTCGGGTCGGTGATAACCGTCGCCGTTTTGAAACACATGAGGCTGTGAACTCGGTGGACGAACGCTGAGTGAGGCGAACCCTCCTCTCTGGCGCAAATCTCCCGCAACAGCTTCATTGCCTTGTTGTGGTTCCCGCGGCGGAGCGTGGTGAGGGCGCGCTCGCATTCGAGCTTGATTGTAGAGTAATCGGAACCCTCGGATTGGGGCGGAGCCAATTCGATCTTACTAGGGTTATGTGGCTTATGATCGGAAACATTGCCAGCGTCAGCGTCCGGCGAGGTGACACCGTTGGCGGCTCCGCCGACGCCGGATTGCACCGCCGGAGAAGCCGCCGAGGATTGTTTCTGGCGCGGCGCAGGGTTTCGCTTTTTGTGCCCCATCGATTGAGTTCATACAAATCCGATTCGCGTGCATAAACACCCGTGCAAGACTCGGCTAGCGTAGCTGTCCGAATAAATATAGAAGCGACACAAACTAAGAAGAGATAGAGAAAGAGATAAATAGTGACCTGACCTAGACAAGTGGCCGAGGAAGGTAGTGAGTGGTGGCCGGAGAAAACGGTTGTGGAGAAAGATCGGCGGAAGAATCTAGAAGGTGGTGAGAAGTTTGAATGTGAAGCTTTAGGGAAACTGAGAAGGGAAGAAGACAGTGAAGAGAAGAGAAGAATACAGGGAGCACCTACCCACACAAGAGAGGTGGGGTTTGATGAGAAGCAGAGCAGCAAAATACTGATAAATTTATCAAATAAAAATACACTCAATTTTTTTATATCTAATAAATCAATCAGACAACACTCACCCACTCCTCTTTTTATTATAACATGTTAAATTGCATACTCCTTTTTATTTACAGAAAATAAAATAAAAAATTTGAATTTTCTTATAATTAATTACTTTAGTTTTCTATAACAGTTTTATTTAAGCTGACTTTGTTCAAATGTATTTGTAAATATTGACATTAAATTTTTTGTTCTAAAGAATGACATGACATAATTGGTTTACATCATGGGTCAGATTATATTTATCACGTGATCTTCCAACTAAATCCGACCAGAGAATAGGAGTATTTTTTTTTTCTAACAAAATTATGTAGTAAATAGAAAAATCAGAAACTATAGTTTTATAATATCTGTTGTATTATTTTGTGTAATAAATCCAGGTCATTTTCTTGATAATGATATATAATCCATCCAAGCGTTATCTTATCTCGTTGAAAAATTATTATTCTATGTGTAAGCATGCACAAGGTTTTTTTTTTTTTTATATCTAAAGTTAATAAAATGTCGGTAAGGAAGAAAAGATTTAAATATTTAAGTTTATATTATTAATATAATTCATAAAAATAAATAAGTGATGGATAGATATTTAATTATGAATCTTAAGTTTATTAAATATAAAAAAAGTTAAACATATATAAAACCTACAAACCTAAAATTTTAAAATTTTATATTAAAGATAATGTCATTTTTTTATATTTAATCTTATCAAAAAAAAATATTATTTCATTTTTATTTGTCTCTCTCAATACTTTCTTTTTAGATTTTTCCATCACATATTAATGTCAAATAATTAATAAAATTTAAGTTAAATATAAAGATATATTAAAATAAATAACACAAAATCATTAAAAATTTCTATTAAATAGAAACTTTTGAAAACATTCTCACTAAATAATGTCTGAAAACACGAAGAATCTTTAGTACGAAATCCTTGAAAAAACTTGTCAATTTTAATCCTAAGTTTCTTTATTAACGTTTTAGTTTTTACTATTTAATGTTTAGTATTTAGTATAATTATGAAATAGTAATTGAAATTCAAATTAATAGACGTATAAATTGTCATATTTGCTTCAAAAGTTGTATTCGAAGAAAAAGCATTGAAACAACAACACTTGTTGTTTTTTTCAATTAAAAGCTAGTGATTTGTATGAAAGGTTGTGGAATTAGATGTATACTATTCTTTAAGGGAAGTCTTCATCGTTTGTAATGTAAGTCAAGTGGACATCTCTATAATCATAAAATTGTTTTCATGTTAAACAATGTAAATTGACAATGAATTTATTTTATTTGTAAATGTTACCAACAATACTACTATTATGATATATAACATAATGAAGTGCAATTTATATGTTTTAATAATAGTCAATATTTTATTAATATATATATATATATATATATATATATATATATATATATATATATATATATATATTAAAATGATTTAAATTTTGGTATTTTGTGAAATATTTAAATTTATTGTTGTAAAATATATATAATTTTTTAATAAATTTTTATAATGATTTTTCTTCCGTTTAATTTAAATTTATTTTAATTTTAATTTATATTTCTAAAATTTATTTTTCACGTTAAAATATTTTTAAAAATTGAACACTAATTCCAAATAATAAAGCGTTGTTTTATTATAATTATTTATTTGAAATGAAAGGCTGATGTTTAAATATTTCTTTAACATTTAATTATGTTCTATTCCTAATATAGGAATACTTTAATAATTTTTAATATATTAATTTATTAATCTTTTTCCTATATAATCAAATCATTTATCAATTTCTTCATTTATTTTCTTTTTATTCTTTGTTTTTTTTTCCTATTTCTTCCATTTTTTTACTTTTTTATTTTCACACCTCCATACAAACAAATCATAAAAGATACAAAAAGTAAGAAAATAAAAAAAGAAAAAAATTGAAAAAAATTAATTTGTTTGAATTCAATGAAATATATAAAAATAAGCAGAAAGTTAAATACACTCATTTATAGTTAATATATTTATTTATTTTATATATTTAATTATTTAAATAAAAAAATGTCTAAGTAATTAATTATGTTAAAAATATAATCTATTATATTTTTAAAATATAATGTAAATTATGTATAATCATTGATTAGGTATTAGAAATAATCAATTATATTATAAATACTTTATTAGTATTTATAACACAATTATGTGTAATTAATTATGTATCAATTTTTCATACAAATCTCTTTATATTTATGCAAAAATAATAATAATTTAATTTATCTATTTTTTATTATTTTACTTGTTTTAATTGGTAAACAAATATAATGTTAGTGTTTTTAGTGTTACTTAATTAGTACTTCATTTACCCAAAATTAACTTTTAGTTTGTCAATAATATTTTATTAACTGTCATTCATGAATTATATTTTTACTGTTTTAATATTTTTTTCATCACTTACCATCATTAAAAATTATGTGACTTTTTATTAAGTCCAGTTTAACATTAAAGTAATATGATGATTTTATTCATTCAAGATATCTTTAAGTAATTTCAAGGCATTAAAATTTGTTTAATAATATAAAGTTGGCAAACCAAACTTTAAAATTTTGAAAAGTGAATGATATTGAGCATAAAAATCAACAATTCATATACGTAAATTACAACTCCCATAAAATCATTAAAAGATATTTCAAACTAGTAATACTTTATCACATAATTGTTATATTAAATCAATAACTTTTGTAGGAAGACAGGCAAGTCTACCACATTTCCAAGAGTGAAATTTGATGGGAGAAATTTTAAATAATGATAAATACAATTAAAAACTAAAACTAATCAAAAGTTTGCTGACAAACTATTTAGAATTTTTGAAAATAAAATGAACTTAAAAAGTAATTATATACAAATATATGAATATCGCATCTCACACATTGATGACATGGTTGTTAGTTGATCTATTAACAATGATTTTAAATAATAAGAACTAAAATGTTAATGGAAGAAAAGTTTAAAAATTGAGAGCGGTCAATTTTAAGTTTAAAGAGAATAAGTATAATTTAAAAAAAAAATAGAAACTTAAAACGTATTAAACTCTTTGATTTATATAAAGAAAATATTATGTGTGTTTGTCATTTTGGTGTTTTAATGTTGAGATTCGTAAATATAAATGATGTAAAAGAAATTAAGATAATTAATTTGAGAAAAAAAGGGCTTTGTGAAAAAAAAAAGTAAAAAAGTAATTTTGGACTCTAAATTTACAAGTTAATAATAATTTAGTTTTTGAAAAAGGAATTCTAATTATATATTTAAAGCATCAACTTTTTCACCCTAATGTAAAGTTAGATAGAAATAATTTGTGATTTGATGTTAAAAAAGCTTATGGGTTTGAACTTCATCGTGCATATCACATGATTTGCCTTGGGAATCAATGTTATAAGAGTTTTCTTTATTTTCTTGACTTTTCTATTATCATAGCCATTGATATATACAAAATGTGCATATAAGGAAAAATGTGTCTTCAGAAACGTTAACAATCAATGTAAAAGTTTGAATATTGTACTCTATATATCAATATGTAAATATTACTAAAAGAAATTTTAATTTATAGTTAGAGTTATTTTAATTTCGATAGATTTAATTAAATCATAAAAAATTAAATCAAAATATTTGTAAAAGCTTAAATAATGAAAAAGGTCTTAAAGTTGTATTTTCACCTACAAAGTCCCTAACATAAATTGCCTCCAATATATTATTTACAATACTTACTATTTAACCATTTCTGGTTACGGAAATTCATCTCTTTTTTTATCCTCAATTATTCATCTAAGATTGTAAATAAATAAATACTGTAATAATTATAAATAAAGATCGATCATGTAAAATTCTAAGAATATCCCACAAGTCTACTAATTAATTAATTTGGTTATACAAAATAACTAATTAAAAATAACTCAATAATGATGATGTCATACTAAGCATCGAATATAATGAAATAATGTAACCTATTGAGTGTAAACTTAGAGTTTGTGAGATAAATTATAACTTAATACTTGTAAAACAATATACAGACATGTACTCTGATAATATATAACAAAAGAAAGAGTATTCAATTAAAGGAATCCAAAGAGTGAAAGAAATTACAACAAAATAACTTCACTTCCTCCAAGGCATTTTACCATTGTTTTATCTTAGGAAGAAAGAGACAAATACTTTAAAGCAAATGAAAGTAAAAGGTAAATGTCTAGATGTCAAAGTCAATTACATAAGGAGTTTGGAATAGAATTAAAGTGTGATTTTGGACCACGTTCAAACTTATTCAAACTTATCTCAATTATGATGGAGTGATTTGAATTGTTTTTCTGATCAATTTTATATTTTTTATGGATTTTGATTGTTTTTACATAAAGAAAACATATGTACATTAATTAAAAAAAGTTTTACTAACATAAAAAATTTACTACAATAAAACAATACTTGGCTGCTAATAATATGATAGAAAAAATAGATAAACTTGATAAAGTTAAACAAATTTTATAACAAACAAAAATCATTAATAAATAGGAAAATAAAAATCAATTTAGGATATAAAGTGTTATATTTATAGATAAAACCTTCTCATTATTATAGATAGTAAAACATAATATATTTTAATAAAACAATATGTCACACTCTTTAACTACAATGAAAAGAGCGAGACAAAATAATATACTCATTTTTCAATAAAAATAATATGTCAACCTGTTTAAAAAATTTACTACAATAAAATAATACTTTTAAAAGATGTGACTGCCAACAATATGACAGAAAAAATAAATAAAATTGATAAAGTTAAACAATTTTATAACAAATAAAAACATTAATGAATAAGAAAATAAAAACAAATTTAAGATACAAAGTGTTGTAATTATAGAGAAAACTCTCTCATTATTGTATATAGCAAGACAAATAATATATGATCCTCTTTTAATAACAACAATATGTCATACTATGTCACACTGATTAACTCTAATGAAAAGAGCAACACAAAATAATGTGCTCCTTTTTCAATAACAATAATAAGCCAAACTGTTTAAAAAAATTCACTAAACAATACTTTTAAAAGATGTGGCTGCTAACAATATGACAGAAAAATAAATAAGATTGATAAAGTTAAACAATTTTTATAACAAATAAAACTACCAATGAATAAGAAAATAAAAACAAATTTAGGATACCAAGTGTGTTATTTATAGAGAAAACTCTCTCACTATTGCAGATAGTAAACAAATAATATGTGATCCTCTTTTAATAACAATAATATGTCATACTCTTTAACTGCAATGAAAAGAATAACACAAAATAATGTGGGCTTTTTTCAATAACAACAACATGTCAGCTTGTTTAAAAAATTCACTACAATAAAACAATACTTCTAAAAGATGTGGCTGCTAACAATATGACAAAAAGAATAAATAAAATTGATAAAGTTAAATAATTTTTATAACAAATAAAAACTCTTAATGGATAAGAAAATAAAAACAAATTAAGTACATAAAGTGTTGTATTTATAGAGAAAATCCTCTCATTATTACAGATAGTAAGATAAAATAATATGTGATCAATTTTTAATAAAACAATATGTCAGACTGTTTAACTACACTGAAAAGAGGAAGACAAAATAATGTGCTCATTTCTCAATAACAACAATATGCCAGCCTGTTTAAAAAATTCACTACAATAAAACAATACTTCTAAAAGATGTGGCTGCTAATAATATGACAGACAAAATAAATAAAATTCATAAAGTTAAATTTTTTTATAACAAATAAAAACTATTAATGAATAACAAAATAAAAACAAATTTAGGATACAAAGTATTGTATTTATAGAGAAAACTCTCTCATTATTACAGATAGTAAGACAAATAATATGTGATTATCTTTTAATGACAACAATATGTCAGACTGTTTAACTACAATGAAAAGAGCAATACAAAATAATGTGCTCCTTTTTCATTAACAACAATAAACCAGCCTGTTTAAAAAATTCACTACAATAACACAAAACTTCTAAAAGATGTGGCTGCTAACAATATCACACAAAAAATAAATAAAATTGATAAAGTTAAACAATTTTTATACCAAATAAAACTATTAATGAATAAGAAAATAAAAACAAATTTAGGATACAAAATGTGTTATTTATAAAGAAAACTCTCTCACAATTGCATATAGTAAGACAAATAACATGTGATCCTCCTTTAATAACAACACTACGTCAGACTCTTTAACTGCAATGAAAACAACAACACAAAATAATGTGCTCCTTTTTCAATAACAACAATATGCCAGCCTATTTAAAACATTCACTACAATAAAACAATACTTCTAAAAGATGTGGTTGCTAACAATATGAGAGAAAGAATAAATAAAATTGTTAAAGTTAAACAATTATTATAACAAATAAAAACTATTAATGAATAAGAAAATAAAAACAAATTTAGGATATGAAGTGTTGTATTTATTGAGAAAACCCTTTCATTATTGTAGATATTAAGACAAAATAATATGTGATCATTTTTTAATAAAATAATATGCCAGGTTGTTTAACTACAGTGAAAAGAGAAATACAAAATAATGTGCTCATTTTTAATAACAACAACATGCCAACTTGTTTTAAAAATTCACTACAATAAAACAATACTTCTAAAAGATGTGGCTGCTAACAATATGTCAGAAAAAATAAATAAAAGTGATAAAGTTAAACAATTTTATAACAAATAAAACCTATTAATGAATAAGAAAATAAAAACAAATTTAGGATACAAAGTGTGTTATTTATAAAGAAAACTCTCTCACTATTGCAGATAGTAAGACAAATAACATGTGATCCTCCTTTAACAACAACAATACGTCAGACTCTTTAACTGCAATGAAAATAACAACACAAAATAATGTGCTCCTTTTTCAATAACAACAATATGCCAGCCTGTTTAAAAAATTCCCTACAATAAAACAATACTACTTCTAAAAGATGTGGCTGCTAACAATATGACAGAGATAAAATTGATAAAGTTAAACAATTTTTATAACAATTAAAAACTATTAACTAATAAGAAAATAAAAAGAAATTTAGGATATAAAGTGTTGTATTTATAGAGAAAACCCTCTCATTATTGTACATAGTAAGACAAAACAAAATGTGATCATTTTTTAATAAAACAGTACGTGAGACTGTTTAACTACAGTGAAAAGAGCAAGACAAAATAATGTGCTCATTTTTCAATAAAAACAATATGCCAGCCTCTTGAAAAAATTTACTACAATAAAACAATACTTCTAAAAGATGTGGTTCCTAACAAGATGACAAAAAAAATAAACAAAATTGATAAAGTTAAACAATTTTACAACAAATAAAAATTGTTAATGAATAAGAAAATAAAAACAAATTTAGGATACAAAGTGTTGTATTTATAGAGAAAACTCTCTCACTATTACAAATATTACAAATAGTAAGACAAATAATATGTGATCATCTTTTAAAACAACAATATGTCAGACTCTTTCACTGCAATGAAAAAAGCAATACAAAATAATGTGATCCTTTTTTAATATCAATAATATGGCCTGTTTAAAAAATTCACTACAGTAAAACAATAGTTCTAAAAGATGTGGTTGCTAACAATATCACACAAAAAATAAATAAAATTGATAAAGTTAAACAATTTTTATATTAAATAAAACTATTAATGAATAAGAAAATAAAAACAAATTTAGGATACAAAGTGTGTTATTTATAAAGAAAACGCTCTCACTATTGCAGATAGTAAGACAAATAACATGTGATCCTCCTTTAATAACAACACTACCCAATGAAAACAACAACACAAAATAATGTGCTCCTTTTTCAATAACAACAATATGACAGCCTGTTTAAAACATTCACTACAATAAAACAACTTTTAAAAGATGTGGTTGTTAACAATATGACAGAAAAAATAAATAAAATTGTTAAAGTCAAACAGTTTTTATAACAATTAAAAACTATTAATGAATAAAAAAATAAAAACAAATTTAGGATACAAAGTATAGTATTTATATAGAAAACTTTCTCACTATTGCAAGTTGTAAGACAAAATTATATGTGATCCCTTTTTAATAACAACAACATGTAAGACTCTTTATATGCAATGAAAAGAGCAAGACAAAATAATGTCTTCATTTTTCAATAACAATAATATGTCAGACTGTTTAAAAAATTTACTACAATAAAACAATACTTCTTAAAGATGTGGCTACTAATAATATGACAGAAAAAAATAAATAAAATTGATAAAGTTAAAAAATTTATAACAAATAAAAACTATTAATAAATAATAAAATAAAAACAAATTTAAGATACAAAGTGTTGTATTTATAGAAAAAACTCTCTCACTATTGCAGATAGTAAGACAAATAATATGTGATCCTCTTTCAATAACAGCAATATGTCTGACTATTTAACTGCAATGAAAAGAACAACACAAAATAATGTGCGCCTTTTTTAATAACAACAATAAACTAGCGTGTTGAAAAAAATTCACTATAATAAAACAATACTTCTAAAAGATGTGACTGCTAACAATATGACAGAAAAAATAAATAAAATTGATAAAGTTAAATAATTTTTATAACAAATAAAAACTATTAATGAATAAGAAAATAAAAATAAATTGAGGATACAAAGTGTTGTGTTTATAGAGAAAACTCTATCACTATTACAGATAGTAGGACAAATAATATGTGATCTTTTTTTAATAACAACAATATGTCAAACTCTTAACTCCAATGAATAGAGCAATACAAAATAATGTGCTCATTTTTCAATAACAACAATAAGCCAACCTGTTTAAAAAATTCACTACAATAAAACAATACTTGTAAAAGATGTGGTTGCTAACAATATGAAAGAAAAAAATAAATAAAATTGATAAAGTTAAACAATTTTACAAAAAATAAAAACTATTAATGAATAAGAAAATAAAAATAAATTTAGGATACAAAGATAGTAGGACAAATAATATGTGATCCTCTTTTAATAACAACAATAGGTCAGACTGTTTAACTCCAATGAAAAGAGAAATACAAAAAAATGTGCTCCTTTTTAAATAACAACAATAAGCCAGTCTATTTAATAAAATCACTACAATAAAATAGTACTTCTAAAAGATGTGGCTCCTAACAGTATGACAAAATAAATAAATAAAATTGATAAAGTTAAACAATTTTTATAACAAATAAAACTATTAATGAATAAGAAAAATAAATAAATTTAGGATACAAAGTGTGTTATTTATAGAGAACACTCTCTCACTTTGAGATAGTAAGACAAATAATATGTGATCCTTTTTTAATAACAACAATATGTCTGACTCTTTAACTGCAATGAAAAGAACAACACAAAATAATGTGATCTTGTTTCAATAACAGCAATATGCCAGCCTTTTTAAAAAAATCCCTACGATAAAACAATACTTCTAAAAGATGTGACTGCTAAGAATATGATAGAGAAAATAAATAAAATTGATAAAGTTAAACAATTTTTATAACAATTAAAAACTATTAATTAATAAGAAAATAAAAAGAAATTTAGGATATAAAGTGTTGTATTCATAGAGAAAACCCTTTCATTATTGTAGATAGTAAGACAAAATAGTATGTGATCAATTTTTAATAAAACAATATGTGAGACTGTTTAACTGCAGTGAAAAGAACAAGATAAAATAATGTGCTCATATTTAATAACAACAATATGCGAGCCTGTTTAAAAAAAACACTACAATAAAACAGTACTTCTAAAAGATGTGGTTCCTAACAATATGAAAGAAAAAATAAATAAAATTGATAAAGTTAAACAAATTTATAAAAAATAAAAACTATCGATGAATAAAAAAATTAAAACAAATTTAGATACAAAGTGTTGTATTTATAGAGAAAACTCTGTCACTATTACACACAGTAAGACAAATAATATGTCAGACTCTTTCACTACAATGAAAAGAACAATACAAAATAATGTGATCCTTTTTCAATATCAACAATATGCCAGCTTGTTTAAAAAATTCACTACAATAAAACAATAGTTCTAAAAGATGTGGCTGCTAACAATATGACACAAAAAAATAAATAAAATTGATAAAGTTAAACAATTTTATAACAATTAAAAACTATTAATGAATAAGAAAATAAAAACAAATTTAGGATACAAAGGGTTGTATGTATAGAGAAAACTCTCTCACTATTGCAAATAGTAAGACAAATAATATGTGATCCTCTTTTAATAACAATAATATGTCAAAAATCTTTAACTGCAATGAAAAGGGCAATACAAAATAATGTGCTCCTTTTTCAATAACAACAATAAGCCAACCTGTTTAAAAAATTCACTACAATAAAAAAATATTTCTAAAAGATGTGGCTGCTAACAATATGACAGAAAAAATAAATAAAATTGATAAAGTTAAACAATTTTATACCAAATAAAACTATTAATGAATAAGAAAATAAAAACAAATTTAGAATACAAAGTGTGTTATTTATAAAGAAAACTCTCTCACTATTGCAGATAGTAAGACAAATAACATGTGATCCTCCTTTAATAACAACAATACCTCAGACTCTTTAACTGCAATGAAAACAACAACAACAACAACACAAAATAATGTACTCCTTTTTCAATAACAACAATATGCCAGCATTTAAAACATTCACTACAATAAAACAATACTTCTAAAAGATGTGGTTGCTAACAATATGACACAGAGAATAAATAAAATTGATAAAGTTAAACAATTTTTATAACAAATAAAAACTATTAATGAATAAGAAAATAAAAACAAATTTAGGATATGAAATGTTGTATTTATAGAGAAAACCCTTTCATTATTGTAGATAGTAAGACAAAATAATATGTGATCATTTTTTAATAAAACAATATGTCAGGTTGTTTAACTACAGTGAAAAGAGCGATACAAAATAATGTGCTCATTTTTCAATAACAACAACATGCCAGGCTGTTTAAAAAATTCACTACAATAAAACGATACTTCTAAAAGATGTGGTTGCTAACAATATGTTAGAAAAAATAAATAAAAGTGATAAAGTTAAACAATTTTATAACAAATAAAACCTATTAATGAATAAGAAAATAAAAACAAATTTAGGATACAAAGTGTTGTATTTATAGAGAAAACTCTCTCAGTATTGCAGATAGTTAGACAAATAATATGTGATCCTCTTTTAATAGCAACAATATGTCATACTGTTTAACTGCAATGAAAAGAGCAATACAAAATAATGTGCTCCTTTCTCAATAACAACAATAAGCTAGCCTCTTTAAAAAATTTACTACAATAAAACAATACTTCTAAAAGATGTGTCTACTAATAATATGAGAGAAAAAAATTTGATAAAGTTAAAAAATTTTATAACAAATAAAAACTATTAATGAATAAGAAAATAAAAACAAATTTAGGATAGAAAGTATTGTATTTATAGAGAAAACTCTCTCATTATTGCAGATAGTAAGATAAATAATATGTGATCCTCTTTTAATAACAATAATATGTCAGACTGTTTAACTGCAATGAAAAGAATAATACAAAGTAATGTGCTCCTTTTTCGATAACAACAATAAACCAGCCTGTTGAAAAAATTCACTACAATAAAACAATACTTTTAAAAGATGTGGCTGCTAACAATATGACAGAAAAAATAAATAAAATTGATAAAGTTAAACAATTTTTATAACAATTAAAAACTATTAATGAATAAGAAAATAAAAACAAATTTAGGATACAAAGTGTTGTATTTTTATAGAAAACTCTCTCACTATTGCAGGTAGTAAGACAAAATAATATGCTCCTTTTTCAAAAACAACAATATGTCAGCCTGTTTAAAAAATTCACTACAATAAAACAATATTTCTAAAAGATGTGGCTGCTAACAATATGACAGAAACAATAAATAAAATTGATAAAGTTAAACAATTTTTATCACAAATAAAAATTATTAATGAATAATAAAATAAAATCAAATATAGGATATAAAGTGTTGTATTTATAGAAAAAACTCTTTCACTATTGCAGATAGTAAGACAAAATAATATGTCATCCTTTTTTAATAATAGTAATATGTCAGATTGTTTAACTGCAATGAAAAGAACAATAAAAAATAATGTCCTCCTTTTTCAATAACAAGAATATGTGAGACTGTTTAATTGTAGTGAAAGATTTTTTTATTGAGTATATTTGCTTAATATCTTTTATTTAAATTAATTTAAAAAGAACAATTTTTCAGAGAAATATTTTACACAAATATCAAAATATTTTTATTTCTTATTTAGATTTAGGAAATTAAGTCTAAGATATGGTTAATATTTATTGTTACACTTTGCTCCATACATAGAGTATTATAATAAAATAAAGGGCAGGATCATCCTGATAATATATATATATATATATATATATATATATATATATATATATTATATTTTCAAAACTCAAAATCCCAACAACGGTATCAAGAGTCATTGTTCTTATAAGACTTTGTAGAATGGAAGGAAAAAGAAATTTCTCACAAGTCATTATTCTACTTTTGGATGCTAAAATTTATGATTTATGAGTTGTAAGAGTGCAGACTTGTTTATAGGGACTAGATTTATGGAAAGTTGTGGGGGAGGATCACATCATTAATTTGCTGCCTAAAGACCCAAATCAAAATGAAAAAGAAAAAAGAAACAAAATAAGGTTAAGGTGAAGTCATGTTTGTTTACCAATGTTTTACAAAAGATCCTCACCATAATCATGATCTTAAAGTCACCCAAAGAAATTTGAGATTATTTTCATGACGTCAAAGGCATGAATATATTAAATTTGTAAAGTTTGAGCTACAAAAATGAAATATACATGACAATCGAGGAATGTTCAAACAAATTGTTTCGTATTGTTAACAAAATAAAATTACTAGATAAAAAAAGTGCCCTGACTCCAAACTAGTTGAGAAAATTGCTGTAACGAGTGCGGGAGATATATGAAACATTTATTAATTTGTTGAAAAACACAAAGGATGTGTTTACAATTACTTTCACATAAGTGATACATGTATTATAAACACAAAGAAAAGTATTTTATTTCATACCATTGAAGTTAGTCTCGAAGTAAAAAACTACAAGAAAAGTATTTTACTTTATATCATCGAAGTTAGTCTTGAAGTCAAAAACTACAAAAAGCAGAACATTCCATCAAAACAACAATACATGTTTTTTATGTATTATCCTTATTAAAAAAAATAATCATCAACCTAACAAGTGTTCTAACAAGTGTTGGTGGAATCTAAATGCAAAATCTCACCATTATAGTCAACTAGGACATACAAAAACATTTACGCAAAATCTCAGCATCCTCAAAAAATATTTTAAGGTTGTAGAGAATGAATTAGAAGAGGAGGTACTTCTGGCAATATAATATGTTACAATCAACAAATCTAAAAAAAAAAAGTTGGTTTATGAAAGTGGTTGAAAAAGATTTAATGAAAGAGAAATTGATTGCAGATGATTAAGATATAAAAGAATGATTAAAATCAAGAGAAGACATACACTTTTCGAAAAAGGCTGAGGTTCAGGATGAGAAAGTAGATGAAAAACCACCTCCTGAGAATTTATCATAAGTCTAATGTCACTAGCATAAAATTCACAACAGGTAAAAAATGAGATTGATAAGGAAATATAATGAAAAATGTCAAATCAAACAAAGATGTGATTTTATAAAAGATAAAAATTATAAATAAAATAATCAGACGTTAAGACAATAGAGAATGTTAAGAATATCTTACTTAATATCTTTTATTTAAATTAGTTTTAAGAAATATTTCAATTTTTAAAAAATATACTTTACATACAAGTAAAAATATATTTATTTCTTATTTAAATTTAACAAAATTAAGATTGAAATATTGTTAATATTTAATATTATGTTATATTTTATTTTATATATAAAATACATCAATAAAATAAATTACAAGTTCCTCAATATAAAATATTTCTTATATTTTTAAAATCCAAAATCCTACATTTTTTAAACTTATGAATATCAATGTTGTTAAAAAATAATATATAACACTAAAAACTTTCATTAGAGTTGTTGTATTTTTTTAATTATATTAATACTTCCAACAACCCCCTCATGTTCACAAGGCAACTTAAATAAAAATTCTAACTTAGTGCAGGAGTATACTAGAAAGACTCATTTTTAACACACCAAACATGAACCCAGGAACAGGCCCAGAAGTCAATGGTGATCTAAAAGCACCAAGCATAGAAGTAGCTGTAATTTCATCATTGAGCCATGAAACCAGTGTAGTTTGTGAAGCGTAGAAATGAAATTGATGAAATCAAGAGGTACCTGCATGGGTAAACAGCACTGTTGGGAGACCATTAATAATTTACATTCACATAATCTTTAATATTTTGTTTAGAATGAAAAAAAAAATGATAAAAGAATTGAAAAGTTGAGTTGTTTAGATGGATAAAAAAAAATACAGAATGAAATGAATAAGTGAATATTTGATGGATGTAATAAAATATTTTTTAAATATTGTAAAAAAAATGAAAGTATTTTGATATAAAAATGATTTTTGTTAAATTATATTTTAAAAAATAAAAATTATTATAAAATTTTAATAAATAAAAAAGTTATATTTCAAAAGAAAAATATATTAAAATAAACTAAATTACAAAATATCAAACTTTAAATTAACAAATTTTATTTTGTTTATTATTTAATTATTTATTTTATTATAATATAAAAATACATTAATCAAATATTAATAATATAATTATTAAAAAATTATTAATATTTATAATATAACCGTAAATATAAATAATAATAAGAAATATATATGTACATAATTGAATATAATTTAATGATCATGCCGTAAATATTTTTTATTCTTAAAGTATAAATTTATTATATATATATATATATATATTTATTGTTTTAAGTACGTCAAAATATATATAAATATATATATTATATATAAGTGTTAAAAGTTTTTTTTTTTAATGTTTAAGGAATCAGTGTTTTTATTTAAATATAATTTCTTAGCATGAGTACTAAAGTCATTGGATTTATAAAGAAATAGAGTCAAATCACACCAAATTTTATTTGATTGAAACATGTGTGAAATAAATCCATAGAAAACATATAAGTTTGACTATTAAATTGATCTAACATAAGATTAAATGAGTTGATTATGTGTAATTTTTTTATTATAAGGAAAAGAAAAACAGTACAACCTTCAATGCGTGAAATGTTTTTCTTTTACTTCTTCCCCAACAATGGACCAAAACAAAAGGGTTTGGATACTTAACAAAAGGGTAAAATGATAAATATTTTGTACTTACATTTGTTGTTCTACACACATGGGAAATGGTAGGTTTCCAACTAGGTTGCCCAAGACTATTGTGCTTAACTTCCTTCACAATAAATATTTTCAACCAAAGAGCCTAAATTTCTTCCCAAATAATTTTACAAGTATCAATAATTGTTGTTTCCTTATTCCATTTACTCAACAATTGGACAACATTCTCTGACAAAAAGAAGAAACAATAAAACAACATTGCTATACTTCCAAAGTTAAACAATGGGTTTTTTCCATTTACATGCATTGTCATTTGAATCAACAAAAAGTTAATTTCCTTTAACACCTATAGACTTGCAATCATCAAAGCATGACTAATTTAATTGAAATCACAACTGAAAATTTCAAATAATGATGATACTTAAGTGAAAAAATAGTGGCAAATTTACCAATTCTATAACCAGCTACTATTCTATTAAGAAATATCACTCAAACTGTTTTGTCTTGCTGGATTGATATATCCATTGCTTTATATGTATTTATTGATATATATATATATATATATATATATATATATATATATATAAACACATGTTATGTATATAATGTTATTATATATGAGTCTCTTGTATATTTATAATTTATTTTATAATAAATACATTAAAATTATTACTCATGTTTAATTCTATTGAGTGCAAAAAAAAATATTATTTATAGTTAAGTTTGAAAGTAAGTTTCTAAGGTGAATATTATTAATAGGATGTAAAATGTATTGAGTATCAAAACTACAACTAAGTAAAGGAAATATTTCAACTTTGTTAATTTTTAAATTTTGTATATGAGAATATTGTAGACTAGCAGTTAAAGAAGACTATGTAAAGAGGTATCTTAACTTTTTGTGTAAATAAACTTTGATATATTGAATAAGATGTTAATGTTTAGTGAATTTGATCATTATATATTATCTAGACGTACTTAAATTATGAATCCCCTTGAAAGTAATTAAAATAACTTGTAACAAGATTAAATTTTATATATAGAAAGGTTTAAGTTTCACATAAAAAGAAAAAAATTAAATAATATATAAAGAATAAAATCCATAAATTTATTATTTAAAATTTTGGATTAAAGATGATATTCTTCTCTTATAAATTTTAGATTAAAGATGATATTGATTTCTTATGTAGTTTTAACTTAGGTTTTTTTTTTTAATCTTTCCG
>Ga0209700_105783_pt1 | contig 20217 bp, 10 predicted proteins | sample SiratroredBW_FD_187528 | JGI IMG/M metagenome (GOLD analysis project Ga0209700, IMG submission 187528) | Root nodule microbial communities of legume samples collected from California, USA - Siratro red BW (SPAdes) (version 2) | ecosystem: Host-associated > Plants > Roots > Nodule | place: USA...
TTTTTCTTTTTTTAATAAATTTCATATGATGTCTCTATGTCTTTTTTCTTTTTTTAATAAATTTCATATGATGCCTCTGTGCCTATATAAATTTTAATAAGAGACAACCAATTTTAGATTCAAAATTATCACAAAAATTATTGCTACTAGATTGGTTCTCATTGCAACTAGTATCCTTGCTAAAAAGAAAAATGGCTTTGTGCAAGGTAAGCTTATAAGAGACTGCACTATAATTATCTCGGAAGCCATAAATATGCTCAAATAGAAAAGCTTTTAGTGGTCATGTAGCTCTGAAAGTGGACACAAAAAAAGCCTTTGACACTCTTGAATAAAATTATTCAAATGTTGTCTTGTGAAGTTTTGGTTTCAAAGCTCGCTTTTGCAGATGGATAAAACATCCTAAAATCGGCTAAGATTTTAGTAAAGATATGAATTTTGTGCAACTAGAATAAGATAATCTATGTGTTAGAGTGTGGTACCAGATTCAAACATCTATTTAGATTCTATACTTATACTATCTTAGAAGCCTAAAGATGTAGGACATTTGAAAAAGGTTGGAGTATGAGATAATGTAAATGGTGATTTTTATAAAAAGCTAAAGTGGTAGAGAATATGAATAATAGTAGCAGGGTGATAAGATCTCATTCAAGTGAGTCTTCTAGTGACAAAGGAAGGACATACGAAAGAAGTCATATTCTAGACCCTAGTCTCAAAAAGGTAGTGTTTCTCCTTAATAACAACACGGAGCATATATCAATTTTTTCAAAATGGTGGCATATACTATGCTAATCAATATTCCATACTCTAAGAAACCATGATATCTAGCTAAAGATTGTATAACAAGAAAGAAGACAGTTTGCTTCTATTCCTACTTAGAAGATTTAGAAAGGTCGAAAGACCAAACCTAGGCCATCCGGAAGAGTCTTGATATCAATCGAGTGGAGGCCTAACAATTTGATACAAAGGTGAAAGGTTGGTGTCTTATGGTTGATCGTAAATTGAGAGAGTTGTTTGATTTTGGAGATACACACTCTTTTTGGTCTTACAATTGTATATATTAATTAATTTTTCCTAGAATGGAATATCAATATGATTTGGTGGTTTCTACACTAATTACCGAGATAAAAATGTCTTCTACATCATTTGTTAGTTGTTTAGTGTTATTGGAAGGGCATAGATTCAAGGTAAATATGATTTACTTTTAAAAAATTTGGATATCATCCTAGCAACATATTGGTTATCTACCAATCATATTCTTATAAGTTATGGTCAAAAGAAAATGGTTGTTCTTGATCATAAAGAGATGAAATTAGTATCTACACAATAGGTGAGGCATGGTTATTCTCACTCAGTTATAAGTGAATAAAAAAACTTTGATGATTGATCTTTGAGTAGTACAAGATTTTATGGATGTATTTCTTAATGAAGTTTTATGGCTATTTTCTAGGAGAGAAATATAGTTCTTTGTACATTTGGTTCTAGGTGAAGGTCTAGTGTCTATTGCTCCTTAGAAAATGGTTCCAAGAAAATTAGTTGAGTTAAAGAGACAAATTGAACACTTTTTAGAAAAGAAATTTATTTCCCTAGTGTATGTCCATAGAGAGCTCATATATGTTGCTTGTAAATAAGAAGAATGACTTTTCCAAGTTATGCACTTATTATAGGAAATTGAATAAGGTAACATTAAGAACAAATGTCATATGCTTAGAATTGATGATCTTATGGATCAATTACATGACACAACTGTTATTTTCAAGATAGATTTAAGAATTAAAAGTTATTAGAATCTTGTGAAGGATGGATATGTATAGAAGATAGCCATTTGATTTAGATATGGAGATTGTGAATATGTTGTTATGCCATTTGTGATAACCAATACTCAACCATATTCATGCAATTCACGAACATAATCTTCCAAACTTTCTTAAAGGAGTTTGTTGTTGTCTTTATAGATGGCATACTCCTTTGTTCCATGAGTCATAAAAAACGTAAAACTCATCTACATGCAATGTTCAAAATTTTGAGGAAGAAGTAGTTGTATCTAAAATGTTGAAGTGTGAATTTTGGTTATTTGAGGTAAAAGTATTAGAAATCGTCATATTAACCCAAAATATTTATGAGGATCAATCTAAATTTGATATAGTGTTCTTGTGAGAGTATCCCGAGACTGTATGTAAAATCAAAAGCTTTGTAGGATTAATTGGATAATACGTAAGATTCATATAGAGATTTTTAAATATAATCTGTCCAGTGAAACTTGATTAAGTTGATGAAGAACTGAATGTAATTTAAGTTTTGAGATGAACCAGTATAAATATATCAAATGTAAATCTTTCTCTATTATTAAGTTACAACTAACCAAAGAAGGAGTCTTTTTTAAACAAGATATACTAAAATATTTGACAATGCATTTTCTAGTTTAAATTACATATGTAATTTTAGTTTTCATATTTTTTTCACATTTTCAGACTCCTTGTTTTAGAAAATTCACAATTTGTTTCAAATCTTTATATTTTTATTTTGGAATAATTAAACCCTAAACCTAATATAATTTTTTAAGGTACTATCAAGAAATGATTTAGTTAATTAAAATATAAAAATTAAATAAACAAGTTATTGTAAAATTGAGAATGGGACAAATTGACGATTTCTTAAACTACGGGCGCATAAAAACAAGAAAGAGACAAAATTTATAATTTAGTCTTATATCTTTTAACAAAACGACTTTTAATTGAGGGAGTTATAAAATCAATTTGTGCTGACTTACATTCTTCTTGAATAATAAGATATATTCAAGTTAGAGGGAAAATATATTTTCACCACATAAAAATTCATATGAATAATTATAAGATCAATTAATCATATTTTATATTAAAAGGTATCTTATATTTTTAACATAGTCATATCTTATTATTCAACCCTTATAAAATGGGAAGAGAAAATAGAAAGAATATTATTGATATGAATTTTTATTACTAGGTTTAGAATGCGAAAGACAACTGTACGGTTTATGATATTAAGAATCAGAGTAGAATCTTCAACTAAAATGTGACACGTTACATTATGTTTGAAGCCATAGCATGCATGCAATCAACCATAACTTTGGGTACATTATATTGAACCACGTACAAACCTACATTTGTCTCATTGTCTTTTACTTGGTTGAACGATGGCATAATTGTTTGGGTTTTTGAGGGAGACAAATGCATACAAGAAAAAAATATAGGTTGAAATAATATGATCATGAAATACAGCTGCAGGAATGAGAGAAGAGAAAGGTAGTGGTTGTTCTAAACATTTATTTGGGAGAGAGAAGGAACAGTTAATAAATTTCCATTCATTTTAGGACCTGGTTGATTTAATGGTGAGGGGGTTGAGAGTCTTTACTTCACATGTGTTAAATAGCATGTGTCATCCATGAATAAATGGCTGAAAAGGGTGTCTATCACATTGAAGTTTTTAGATTGAGTAAACTACAATTCTTCTCAAAATTTTTAAATAGTATCAATTAACATTGTCTTGTGAATTTTTGTGAAAGGAAATCATATATACTCTCTCCCACTTTGCAGTTTAACTTTCTACCAATTTTTCACATTGACTTGCATTTTCCCTTTTCAAAAATACTATTATTTTATTTCATATCCAATTAATTATTATTTTTTTTGTTTCAGTCAAAATAATGTTTTTATTAGAAGAAAGAGTGAAACTATTGTCTTAAAAATGAAATATTCATTATTTGCATGAGAGAATCTTAAAGTGCAGTTATTATGAAATGAAAGGAGCATTTTCAATATACCCAATCTTAATATTGTATAAATTAATTAGCATTATTGTAAACCAAAATATTTTTATTCTAATATTTAACTCCATTACACATTTAATGTTGAATTTGAAATTGAGACCATTTACTAGATCAAAATTTTATTAACTTAATTTTTAATCTAATTTTTTATTACTGATTCTTTTATCAAGCTTGTTTATTATGATATATATCTTGAGTATCTAAAAACCTATCACATCCAACATTAGGAAAGTTGCTTTCAATTTTTCTTTAACTTTTTATATAGAAATTAAAAAGATACGTTAATTCTTTTCACTTTTAATACAATATTTATAAAAAAAATCATATTTTTATTCTAAAATATTTTTTTTCACTTGTATGATAAACATGGAAATTAATTAATTATCAGATTAAAAAAATAAAGAGTTTGTAAAAAACAATATCTTTAATTTTGATAACAACAAATAGTAACCACTATACACATTTTTTTTTTCAAAAATTCAACGAAACAAAGGGAGAACATCATAGATGGAGTCACTTGTTGCTTGAGTATAAATGCAACCAACATTTGATATTTTAAAGTCTGAAGAGTTTTATGATTCTCATAACCTAATTTTGCTGTGTTTTCTCTTGTTCTTATAATGAACTAATTGGGGAAGTTGGAGTTATTATCGACATTAAAGAAGCATTGTGATCTGAGACCTTCCCTTCAACTGTATAGACTCGTAACATTAATGACCCGTGCTATGCATATCTTCCTTCTCCTTTTCCCACCGACTTTCATAATCGTAAGTACCAAATTAATTTATAGCCAGTCATGTCATCCACGACCAAATTTCATTTAATTCAATTCAATTCAATTTACGATCAGATTAATTACTACTGTTCTGCTTTTATTTTCTCCTTGTGCCACTCATACTAAAAATAGTCATATAGCTAGTCTTGTAAAAGCCATTCAGTACTATTTGACTCACAATTTTAGTACTTAATTAAAGAATCAATTAATTTTTTTCATTATTAAATATATTGAAAAGAAAAAAATCCGCACCCAGAATAATCCTACTACCCATCATAACAAAAAGAACTCAAACAAAAAAGTTTAAGAAATAATAAATAAAACTGATATAGGTGGATGTTTATCACCATTCTATAGTGCATCAGACAAAATAATTATATTCAGATATCTAAAATACTAATTAATACTTGGGAAGAAAAGAAATTAGATAATATGACGAGATAAAAAGAAAGAAAGAAAAACTGATAGATATTGAATGGGTGGTGAAATTATATAATATATATATATTTTTTTTGAGCTTATATATATATATATATATATATATATATATATATATATATATATATATATTTTTTTTTAGATTATATATATATATATATATATATATATATATATATATAAAACTCATTTAATGAACTTAAATAGAAATAAGCTTTAACTTTAAAATTTTATTTAATGTTATTATTTCAAAAATATTTGATCTTTAATCCAGAAATCATTCCATTAAATATATGACTCACGGTATAATTTATAAAATATACTTCTTTATTGCATGAAATTAAAATATTAAATGAATAGTTAAATTATTTTCAATACACGTAAGATGAGTATTAAAGTATATCTTTAATGTATAGAGGGATATTTTGGCTGTGACTTAGTAAGCATTGGTTAAAACTTGAAAAATGTCGTAATCTAATAAAATTAACTTTCATATGCAGTAGGCGTGGAGTTACGTATCAAGGCTCTTTAAAGGTGAAATCAAGATTCATTTATTACACGATCTTCAGCCCAAGTTTGGCAGCAGGAAAATGCATGAAGCCATTTTCGCTACGCAAGAATGAGGTATACTATAGTAAAACCGAACTCGTAGCGTTTTGATCTATAATAAATAACTCGTTACTTAAGTTGTGAAAATGTGTACTATGAAAGGTTAGCCAACTTGGAAAGCATGTCACAGTTCACACGTACATAGGTAAAGACCACCAATTTTGACAGTTCTACCTTTAAGTTCTGCCACCTACTATATAACCACCTCAACCCCTTCCACATTGCGCTCACTCTTCATTCTTCACGCTACTATGGTCTCCTTTCACAAACCGCTCTCCGAGTCCCCCTTAACAGAAGTTCCTGCAGAATTTGAAGCCCCACCTCGGAAGAGAAAGTGGCAAGAGGAGACACTCACTGAAGAATTCTTCAAGATTCATCCGTCTGATGCAGACAAACAAAAATCCATCTTTGGTATAGAGCTTCACCTCGAGACACCATTACCCTCGCATAAATTGCGACAATACCTCACTATTCAGGTATAATATTGATGTTATATGTCAAACTTTATACAAAGCTTTCTACTGGGGTGTTTCTTCTCAAGATTCATTTCTACTCATGAATCTATACACAAACATGTGGATCAAGCTCTTAAATATATGTATATGATCATTATCTTTCAATCATATTGTTGCAAAGCTATCTAGCTTTTTGAGTTAGTCAGGAGTTTAAATATTTTCATGCAGTCAGGGCAGATACAGTTGAGCAACGCGGGGATGTGTATGATGAAGACACCAGATTTGGAGAGAAACTCTGATCCTAAAGCACCTTTACTTGGTCAAATGAGCCTAGACCTGGAGCTGTCACTGAAGAAAAAGGAAGAAAGCTATGACATAAATGAGAAGAACTGTGGTTCCACCAGGAGCAGTTTTGGTGAGCATGATCTGTTGATTGAATCAAACAAGTGTAATAAAATGGATGATTCATGTGGTTTGAGTCGAGCTCCATCGTGGCTAGCATCAGAGGGAGATCACAAGGAGATGATTGCAACGGTTTGTATGAGGTGTCACATGTTGGTAATGCTGTGCAAGTCATCCCCTACTTGTCCAAACTGCAAATTCATGCACCCACCAGATCAGAACCCTTCCAAATTCCTCAAGAGGAAGAAGGTGGAGCCTCTCTCATGCTAATTAATTAAGAACTTTCAAATAAGGGTTTGGTTGAAAATTCTCAGATATGTGTAGAAAGCATGGCCAAGTTGTATCTTTTAATTACCCCTTGAATATATGGTCCAGGTTTCTTTATAGTTTGTCTAGCTTTGTGTTAAAATCAAGGTGGTGTTTAACCTACCTACCTCTACGTAGTGGTGGCTTAACTGTTAGGATGAGTAATGGCAGATTGATAAGAACTAACCTAGAGTATCATAATCATATCTATGTACATACACGAGTGTCCTTGATCATCCAAAATTTATGTAAGATGTTATATATATGATAGTAGAATTTAGGTAGGTTCTTTAGGATTTCAAATTAAGCAAGACCATTTTCTCTCAAGGGCTCTTATGACTTTCACAACAGCATGGTTCTTCAAGTTGTAACGAAATGTTTCTATGTATTGTCATTTTCTTCTCAAGTAACGAGAACAGAGTTTTTGATATGTTGCATGGGAAACTATGTTTGTATTATGTGCTAAATTATGTAACTATTTCCATTGCATAGTCTTCACTCTCCATTGATATCTTGACAGTTCATGGGATTGGAAAAATAGATACTAAATCTCAAGGGTTTCTTCTTATTTTTCTTTTCACTGCTTTGGCCTTGGAGAATGATGGCTATTTTATTGAAGCACACGTATATATAACGATTATCGATTAAGATAAATTCTTATTCTTTTTGTTCCCTGTGTCCAATGAATTGAAAGCATACAAGTTAATCGAATTCATGAAGAAATAAGGATATAGACTTAAAAAAAGTAAGATATCCTGGACGAAAAAATTTAGATGCCAATTGTTGAGAAAATGTTCTTGTAATCTTAATTATTTTATCTAAATAGTTATGATATTTTTTTAATTTGTTTTCTAAATATATCTTATATTAATTCCATATGGATTTGATTTTTTTAAAGAATTTATTATGTTTTTGAAGTTTGAAGAGACTAAATTTACATAATTTTAAAATTTAAAAATTGATTCATCCATATTAAAAAATACAGAAGCTAAATACACATGTTTCTTCCTCTCTTCTCACACAATAACCATCTCAATCCAACTCCAAATTTTTTCTCTTCTTATGTATCTTTTTGTTATGCAAAAATTATACAAACATATCATATATACTACTTCCTTTCCTTTATCTATTCTAACTTTTCTTTTGCATTAGAAATTCAAAATCTAATAAAATTTTTTGGTAAATATTATGTACTCAGTTAACTTTAAACATACCAAGGGCAAACTAAGATCCTAAAAGTTCTTGCTTACGTCGGTTATAGTACATTTTCCATTCCCATTAAATGCATATTGGGCGTTAATGTGTAGCGTCATGCTCATCTACGTTTCTTTTGCTCCATAAATTCAAGATAGCGAAGCTAATAAATAGTAGTTAATATTTACACATTCCACATTAAATAAACCTAATTTCTTAATCCATTTTCTATGTTACATTTAGGAACAAGAGATAACGGCGAGTAAATATGCACGTGGAAGGCCAAGAGAAGTAGGTCTTATCTTTTTCTTTTCCTCTCATTTTTTTATGTTTTCTGGCTTTAGTTTTTCTTTCTCTTTTTACTTTGTTCTTTTTCTAATATATCTAATTACCTTAAGTCATTATTCATAGGTACAACAAACGGATTCCACCAATAGATGAATTTAAAGTAATTTTTTTACTTTAAATTTTTTCTATTATTAATTTTTTGACTCTAATTGGGAGAATTTTAAAGTTGTATATATTGACCGTACTAATTAAAATTTTTTATTTTTTTTCAACTAGTTCACATTTTTATTTGTATTTTGGTTGTTTAAGTTATGTTTTATTAAGTTTTAATAAGTTTTGTCTATTTTTATCTGCGTTTTGTTATTGTTAGTAACCCAAACAACTATCAAGTAAAAAAATTACTTTTATAAATAAATATAGTAATAATTATGCATCCGGATGATATTGATATTGAAATTATTGAGTTTATTCTTCTATACGTTGAATCGATTTAAGAAAATATCATGAGAAGTATTGTTAGTAGGAATATTGTAATGAAGAAATTGAAACTTACACTCATCAGATAACATAATTTGAAATTATGAATAAAGTTTATGGAAACTTTTAAAGTTGAGATTATTTATTATTGGACAATGAAAAAAAATATATGTTTGTGTTTTTTTAACTTTTTATTTTATCATTGTATTTGAATGTTCTAACTAATATACTACAAGAAAAACATTATTTAGAGATCAATATTTAGCTATCAAATAAAATAGTTGTTAATTGTGATCAAAATAGTCACCCAAATTAGATTTTGGTTGTTAAATAACTATAAAATAAAAGTAATGATTGAATTTAGTGACCAATTAAGTAAAAATAATTGGTATCTAACATTAGCTACGAAGATTTTAGTAACTTCTACCATTAGATTCTAAATTAGTCTCTAATTAAGTTAGATACCTCGATCTCCAAAACATTAGTAGCTAATATTATATATCAATTATCTTGACTTAATTAGTCACTAAATTTATTTATTACTTATATTTTGTAGTTATTTAGCAACCAAAATATATTTTGGTCACAATTAGCCACCATTTCATTTGGTAGCTAAAATTTAGTCTCTAAATTTTTTTTCTTGTAATGATAAATGACCATTAAATAAGATCCACAGATTGTGAACTTTGACAACTTAACTATAATATATGATTATTTTGTATATATTTAATTATATATGTGTTTGGTTAAGTTCAAGATATCAACCTTTATTTGAAACTAATATTTGTGACGTTATGCGTTTTGTTGAATGATCTGGTTAGTTAAACATTTTGAAAATGTTTTATTTATAGCTATTCTATTCTATTTGGTGATATTGCAAAATGTACTACTTTTGTAGCTTTTTCATAATTTCCTAACACATTAGGATTTGTTCAGCAAATTTCAATTTGAATACGATGAACTAATTTCTTATTTAAATCCATTAAGCAAATTATATTTCATCAAATGAATTTTTTCAATTTTAAAACAATATGTTATATTTGAACTATATGACTTGTATATAATTTTGAATATTTATAGGTATATGTTTGTGTAATGAACTTATCCTGACTTATGAAATCAAGGTTCGTATTTAGATCAAAAGTTTAGAATAGGTCAAACTTAGTCTTTAATGAGACATGTTTAACACAATTCTTATTAAAGATGTCCATGTGTTATTTTGTATCCATTAGACATTATTTTCTTATAAACTAACATTATTTTGAAATGAATTAGACAATTTTGATTTGATTGAATTACACTGATGTCATGAAACTAATGTTTCTATACCAATAATGCTTGGAATGAAACAAGTGTAGTTAGTTGGATAAGGTGATTTCACTTATTTTTTTATCATGGATGTAAAACTTTTGTTTGATCTTGTTTCCTATCTTATTATAAGAAAACTCTAACAAAACCTTGATCAAGAATAATATAACTTAGAAAAGCAAAAGTTTATGGAATAAGAACACCTAGACAAATTTCAACTAAAATTAAGAAGAAATATCAATATATGATCTTTATTCCATAATTGTTGTAGAGGAAAATGCTTCTCGGAATGCAAAGCTCTCACTTTGACTCAGTATTTTTAAAGATTTCATTAATATTAAAGTTTGAGTTAATTCATTAAAATGAGTAAGATACATAATTTGTAGTTCTGATAAGTCATCAAAACATAACTTTATGAAGTTCCAAGAATTTTTAGCTAATTCAAACAACATTTTAATCCGTTAAAATCAATTAAAAGTGTCCTTTTAGTGATTTTGGTCAATTAAAATTGATTTTAATTGTTTTAATAATATGAGTTTCAATGTTTAAATACTTAAATAATTTTAATAGATCGAAACGAGATTTAATTAATTAAAATACTATAACTTGCAAACCCAACAATCAAGAACATTTTAGTTGTTTAAATTCTCTTTTAATAAGCTAAAACTAACTTAGAATTTTCAATAAAGTTCTAAACACTTCTTAAAGACATCTTAATCAAAACTAATCAAGATTGAAGAATGAAAATTTACTTGGAATACATAAATTATCAAAATTACAACTTAAACACATGATTAACTCTTCAACACTTCCATCATCAAATCCAAGTGGTTGGAAGCATCAAATCAATCCAATCAAGCTTGCTTGAATCTTCAATCTCAATAAACTTTTCTATTGGATGATGACAACCACTCGATCACTTCAGCACATTGAGTTGATCTATTTTTGGAGTTGTAATTCCTAAAAAAAAAAGAAACCAAATTCTCCCCACCTAAAAAAAACTTAAAACTTAAAAACAAAACAACTAAACAATGTAAAAGATACTTAATGAAACTCAATATAGTGAAATATATGAAAGAAATCCAGCCCAAGACATAAACTATAAAACACTTATAAAATATACACAAAATCAAAACTTGTTGCATTGTATTCTCTTCAATAATAAAAATGTGACTATTGCTCCCCTCAAGAATAAGTTGTAATGTAATGATGAAAGCTAAAATCTTCTCCTCCAAGTTCATACCTTTCATATGAAAATCTTTTATATTGGTTCAGACAACTTTTATACATCTTAACCTTGTCAAAAGCAATAACAACACTAAAGTTCCCTTTGTATACCTTTATTTCTTTGACTTAATAACCACACTAAGGTTCTCTTGGAAAAGGTTTACTATATATGTATGGTTATAATAACCATAGTAAAGTTGTATGTTATTCAGATGCTAATTGGATAGGATTTTTGTTGGATAGAAGATCTATTTCTGGATATTGTGTTCTTATTGGTGATAATTTGATTTCTTGGAAGAGCAAGAAACAACATGTTGTGGCAAGATCTAGTGTTGAAGCTGAATATAGAGTTATGGACAATCATATATGATAATCAAACTACCCTTCATATTAGCTTAAATCCTGTCTTTCATGAAAGGACCAAATCTATTGAGATTGATTGCCATTTTATTCAAGAAAAAAATATATCTGGAGACATCAAGACTGAATTTGTTAATTTGAATGATCAGTTAGTTGATATTTTCACTAAATCTTTACGTGGACATAGAATTGATTATATTTGTAACAAGTTTGGTACATATGATTTATATGCACCAACTTGAGGAGGAGTGTTGAATATAACGAGCTTACCCATATTTTCCATTATTTTGTTACTATTTTTACCTATAAATAAACAACCTTATGTGTATTTTATACAAAGAAGATTAATCCATATTTACTTTTTTCATTTATTTTAATATATAGATTCATGTTTCTCTACTATAAACATTTCATATCAATGTTTCAACATAGTCAATTTACTTCTCTTTAACTCTTTAGAACCTTCTTATGTTAGAGCAAGTGTATCCCATGTTTTCCTGACACTGACCATGCTCCTTTGACATCTCTTCCTCCAATAAAGCATACATTATAATGTATCTAGCTTTTTATCATTCAAAGTTGGTATAACATTTTTAATAATATTAACTAACTCCATATCGTTGTATTAGATGAAATCAATGATCCTTATCTTTCCACATCTCATAATTTTGACCGTTGAGCAAGGGTGGACGATTAACAACTTGTTTGTCTCATTCCATCGAGTTCTTGTAGGATCGTGCCTTAAGTCCTGTGAAGAACTAACCCCTGAGGTTAGCTCTAATACTAATTATAAGAACAATTGACTTTAGAAGGGGGGTTGAATACAACTTGAACTCAAATTGCTGAAATCAAAACAACAAAGTAAGATAGTCCAATATTAAATATAAGTAAATAAAATAATTTATACTGGATCACCCTAATCTCTTGGGCTACGTCCAGCTCCCCCTTGAATGAACAAACTTATTCGAGAGGTTCTACTATATCGTAAATGTTTATATCGAGTATACAAACTTCTTCAGATTAAACCGAGTACACAAACCTCTTTAAATTCTCACGAGTACACGATCTCTCTCAATATCCCCATGAGATCAATACAACTCACTAAGATAAAAGAAAACCCTCTCAAATGAGAGAACAATCAAAACTTAGAAGCGATAACTTCACAAGGTGAAGAATTACACAATTTTCACACAATTCACATCACTAGACACTTTCAGCAACAACAGATAAGTAATGGATAAATAGTAGACACTCAGGTAGGCAATAGACTCTTTATTTTTCAATATGTTGCACCGTGTATTTTCTTTTTCAAATTCTGGTTGTTTTGAGAGTGAAATTGCTCCTCTATATATAGTCTCAAAGATTATAGCTGTTAGAGTCATTGAAAGGCATTCTGTAATGCACCCACTATTAATCATAACTGTCTAATGCATTTGAGCTAAAACTGAAAATTTCGCTTTTCCTCTAATACTAAGCAATTATGATTTATCTTCACTATGTTTCATTTCAAATACATCCAAAATTTATTGAATTCAAAGCAATTAAAGTCATGAAACTGTTTCTATAAAAAATCAATCATCGTGTTGGACAATAAAATATCGCTATATTAAGCAGAACACTGTCAGATATCAGAAGACAAGGAATATTTCTAATTTTCCTCTTGAAGAGAGAGAAGAAGTGAGAGCACAATAGACTTTTGTTCTCAAGGATACAACTCTGCTCTTTTTGCTTTAATTTTTCATAAAATATTGAGTACAATATATAATTTCAGAATAAACTCTTCAAATTCATCTCTCTACTCATAACAACTATGCTATAATTATCACTATAACTAACATTAAAAACAGAAATAAAGGTATCACTATGTATTCCTCCTGACCAACTCCTCAATAAAACTAATTTATTTGAGTTTAATGCCAACAAATTCCTCCCTTAAACTCAAACCTTCCATCCTTTATTCCAATAATCTTCTTCAAGTTACTGAACTATTGCTACTGTTACCAGGAAATAAATTTGGCATATGCATATCAATGGAGTGACTAACTGAGAAACCATGACCAATGATTTTCTTCACTTTCATCCTCTTCAAAAGAATGTTACTTGAAATACTCTTATTTGTAGTCAATGAATGTTTATTATTTGACCAAACTATACCTATGGTTGAAGCATTATTAATTTCACTAGAGACTCTCAAATTTCCATGTCTTGTCTTTTTTATCTTTCCCTTATTTCTTGACGTTGCAGCAGGAATGTTTTTACCATAACCTGTGCTTTATTTTGTGCAACTTTTGTCTCTACTGTTTGGACTTCTTTGGACATTTTAAGAACTTCTTCTTCATCCTTAACTTTCCATTCACGTCTGAAAGAAATTGTCTTTATCTTTAGGTTGAGTTTGAACATCCTATTCTTTGTCCTCTCCACACGTGCAAACATTCTACCACTTTTGTCCTTCAAGTGCAACATCTGGTCTTTCATGAAAATCGAGAATCCTTTCTCCAGTAATCGTCCTATACTAAGAATATTATTTTTCAAATCAGGGACATAATAGACGTCCTTCATAGTACCTATCTTTCCATCCTTTTGAGAAAAACATATTTTTCCTTTGCCTTTGATTGGAACTTTCGTTGAGTCTCCAAAAGTCACATGCCCATCTTTTATCTCTCGTATATCAACAAAGAGATGTTTGTGCCTACACATATGATTACTAGCACCAGTGTCTATATACCACACCATGTCATTGTCCATAGTGATGCCTCCATTAGCCATCATGAGGATTCCTTCATCTTTCTCGACTAAATTCGCATCTTTTTCCACTCTCTTCTTGGCATAGCAATCCCTTGTGTAATGCCTATACTTTCCACAATTGTAACATTCAACATTCAGACGATTAGAACGATCACTTCTTCCACGATCGCGTCCTCGTCCATGCCAATTTTGTTGGTTCGTTTGTCCTCTCTCTTCATTGTTTCCACTGTCACGATCTTCGCTACGACCGTAACCATGACCTACATGTCCTCGGTTGTGTTGCACATACATCGCCTTGTCCTCCTTGATGGTCATCTTTGTTTGTAAGACTTCCTCTAAGACTTCTTGTTTCTTTTTCTTCCTCTATTCATGTGCTTCAAGAGAAGCTCCAAGATCATCGATGACCATCTCTTCAAAATTTCTTGACTCTTCAATTGCACAAACAACATTTTCAAAGTCATCCGTCAAAGATCAAAGAATTTTCTCCACAACCCTTGCATCTGTGAGGGTTTCTCCGTTTTGTTTGAGTTTATTAGCTACTGTTTGCACACGAGTAATATAACTAGATACATTATCTGAATCCTTCATCTTCATGGCCTCCAACTCACCTCGTAGAGTTTGAAGACGCATCTGCTTAACTCGGTTGACACCCTTGAACACTTTTTCCAAGATGTCCCACGCTTCCTTCGAAGTTTATGCACTAGCAATCCTCTCAAAAATGGACTCATCAACTGCTCTATACAACATGTACAAAGCTACCTTATCCTTCGATCTTGTCTCTTTCAACGTTTTGTTTTGGGTCGTATTATATCCCGTAGTATGTTCTGGTTCTTCAAAACCTTCTTGCACCACCTCTCAAGCATCTTAAGATCTAAGAAGAGTTTTCATTTGGATGCTCTAATTGTCATAATTTATCGTCTTTGTCAGTGGGGACAGTGACAAACTATTGGTCACACTCGTCATAGCTTTACCAATTTGATATCATAAGAGAAGAAATATTTCTAATTTTCTTCTTGAAGAGAGAGAAAAAGTGAGAATATAATAGACTTTTGGTCTGAAGGATACAACTATGCTCTTTGCATTCTAATTTTTCGTAAGATATTGAATACAATATATAATATCATAATAGACTCTTCAATTAAAGGAAATCACTCTACTCACTCTACTGGTAACACCTATGCTATAATTACTACTATAATTAACATTAAAAACATAAATAAAGGTAATCACTATGTATTCACCTCCTCCTCAATAAAACTAATTTATTTTATTTGAATTTAATGCCAACACTATCAACGTTAAAGAGCAGTGTAATTTCCTGAAACTGTGTGAATAATATCATGTGTCTTGTGAATATTTTGATCTTAATTACATATTATGTAAGTTTGACTTCTAATTCGAAAACAGTTAAGTGAATAAACTTTCTGTGAAGAGTTTCCATACTAAGATCACGTTGAGCATTTTAATTTGAATCAGACATTTTTAAATTAGAACCAAATCATATATTTAAGCCTTGATTAACAAGTCAACCTGACATTGAATTAGAAGTTCTCAATCACAGATTCTAAATATCAGAAATTTTGAAAACCTTCTTTAATTAGCAAGGCTATTACCGTTAAAGTAAATCTATTTGGTCAAATCATATTGTTATTAGTAATCACTGATTTCGGAAAACTATGAGTAAATTAAGCAGTAACATAATCAAAACAATTGATAAATTTTTCTCAGAGATAATTTCAGAAGATTTTCAGCATCAGTTGCAAAACATGAACTGAATCATGTTATTAATTAATTTCAAAAGATTTCTAAACTAATTTATACAATTAATCACTTTTTATATGCAGAGAGATTCTCAACTTAATATACAATTCATCAATCAAAGCAATCAATCATTAATCTCAGATTTCTCAAAATACAGGGTAAGAAAACGTGATACTCTTAGTTTGGAAATATTTCAAATTGTTTCCACATTTATATTCCTGTAATCGAATCCAGAATTCAATTCAGAATTAATTATTTTAGGCAAAGACTTCGTTTAAGTACAGTATTGTCACGTTAGCAGCTTTTATGGTTATGAACAGTTTCTTTAAACAGTGCCTTGGCAAGATTTGAATTTGATTCACAATTATTGATAGAAATCCTTGATATACAGATGCGTGAACCAGAATTTTTCTAAAGCAGAGAAAGAAAACAAACACGTTGACAAGTCTGCAGAACGTTTTAGTAAGCAAAACTGTTAAAACTGCTTGAACAAATTAATTTGGTTCTTCATGTAGTTAATTTCAGATTCTTTGAGCAATTTACATAAATATGTTGCAGTAAAAAGAACCAAAAATAAAAAGAATTTCGTTATAGATAGCTTTCATTATGCAGAGAAGAAAATCACATATCAGTAAGACAAAAACTTTCTTTATAAAGTGTTGACAGCTATTTAACCAAAGATAAATATGCAGAACGTTGAAAAACTTTGATTTAAGTTATTTCCTAATGCATCTGTGAAATTGATATAGGTTATATTTAGGTAGATATTCAAATTATTATATAGCCAATCAATTAAAGCAATCAACTTAATTTTCAGCCTCTGAGAAAAACAGAATACGTTTTTATTCTGGAAAGTGTTCAAACATATTTCAAAACCAGTTTATAAATTATGAAGAAGCCAGGTTACATTGCTTTTATAGCAACGAAAGACCAGATTTGAAATAATCAATGTTTTTTATTTTTTTTATTTTAATGAAACTATTTTCTTTTTAATTTTATTTAAAATTAGATTAACAACATAATAACGAATAATAAGAATACTTATCTCTGTATAGAGAATAGACCATAGGCTACTGCTCTCAAAATATTATTTTCTGTGCATAACCATATATGTTGATGTACAATGCAAAGAGGTCTTCAAATTCAAACATTCACTTAAAATATTCTTTTATTATTAAAACTTTATTAAATGATTAAATTATCTAGAGAGTTTTTTAAACCGTCTAATAGTTCAACCGGTTATAACGTAAGTTACTGAAGTAATAGACAGAATTGGCCTTTTAGACAACGACCAATAGTCTACTAGTCACAGAGACTCATCGACTAACTCATAGTTAAGATTATAAAAGACAACCACTCTTACCTAAAAGGTAAAAGCTTGAAGGTGCACCTAGGTGTAACAACTTAAGAGGCAAATTTAAACTCAATTACTTCATCTACTTCTTCATATCACATCGTTGCACTATTTGTTGGTGCCAATCCTTAATTTTGTTAGACTGATGGAAGACCATATAGATCTATCATTACACATATTAAATATTTCAATCCATATATTTTCTTAAGATGTCTACAATAATTCTATTGAAATACATATAATAAACTTTAATCATAGAATATTGTTAATTATTATCAATTTTTTCATGATTTGGAAGTAACAATTTGTCTTGTCTTCTCTGATCATCAACGCCACATTTATATGCACCAAAAATATTATATACTCAGCATTTTATAGTTGTTCACAAACACGTGTAAATTATAAAAATTTTCTTCAAGTTGTTTTGGATCATAGAAAGGTCAAATTTTTTGTTTCATTATTTGGAACTTGTTTGAGACCATGAAACTTTCCTTCTGTTGATACACTAAATATTATATATTTAGTTTTTCAAAAAAATTTCTTATTATTTTAATTCTTAATAAGGCTCAAACATTTTTTAAGTATTTGTCTTACCTTGGTCTTAGTTATAACGATTGTTTGATAAAGAATATTCGTTTTAGTCAAGAATTATTGTATCTACAAAAGACTCATTTTAGTCTGGAGTAGTTGTGTGTAAAGAACACTTGTTTTTTTTTGTCAAGAGTGACTGGGCTATATAAGAATACTAGGTTTTATCTAAAGAGTGGTTGAGTCCAAAAAATACTCAAGAGGTTAGCCAAGAGTGATTACGTACAATACTCAAGATGTTAGCTAAGAGTGGCTACGAGCCCAAAAAATACTCACATTGTACTTCACAACATTAGTATGCTTAGTCGAACTCAATCTATTGATTGAAAACTAGGTGTAGCTTGTTTAGTCAAACAAACTAATTAAAAATATTGGGTGGATTTCTCTTTCCCTTTACATCTTTCACCTTGTGCGTTATTATTGTCTATACTAATCTAGAAGGAAGAGTCATTATGAAAACTTAGTTAGAGAAATTATTTTGGACAAGTAAATTTGTTGAACAAAAGGTTATGTCTGATGTATATTATCAGACGTAACTTATTAAGAAAGTAGCTGACATTTCACTTGCTACATAAAACTGTCTTTGACTAACAAAGTATCAGATGATATTTACGTAAAAGTCTTAAGAATTATTAAAGCATAATTCAACCCTCTCTTATTATGTTTTTCTTGTTTTCTATAGTTTCTCACAACCTTACCTTTTTCATCAAGATTGTTTTTTAATACCCATATCATTTTTTTTTTGGTAACTGATCAAGCTTTTCTTGCATGATGATCATAGTGCAAATGTAACAAAGAAAATGCTTACAGCCTTTTCAATACAAACTAACAATCATGACAGAATATTTCCATGAACAACTAAAGGCACTATTCCTCACCAGAAAAAAGTGTTTCACTCAAGCACACTGGTATCTCAGGGTGTATTTTTCTCTCACCTACCATTGATTTCCTATAAGTTAACGTTGATTTTTTTATTTCAAGAGCTAAAAAAATTTTAAAAACATGCAACATCACAAGGACTTTTATTGGGTCATAACGTGGTTGAGTTAAGAGGAAAATTGGTTTTACTAGATAACTAAAGGCAATTCAAGTTAAGAGAGTAATTAGATCAACTCATGAATTCAACACATTTTAACCTCTTCTATTGTAATCCATACTTAAACCAATATCAATTTTCCCCCACATTATTTTATTTTTGAAAATTTTCTTTTATCAATAAACAGTGTGAACCACAATCTTTTCTGATTTACACTTTATACCCCCTTATATAATACTTTTAATTTGTTCCCCCAACTTGAATCATACTAAGGACTGTGATTTACTTGCTCTCTCGGCTCATAGTAAAGTATTTAAGGCTAAAACAATTAAGGATGAAGAAAATTTTATTCTAAAGCAAAAGGATACATAAAGGCTTTACTTATACAAAAAAAAGTTGGCTATTTGGATCAAACTATAATGAAATAAAAACAAAAACTGACCTTGATCACATGTAACCATGTAGATGAATAATTAGCATAGAAACTCAATTATGAGTCAAAATTGGTGGTACTCATTGAATTTAACTATGAAGCACAAAATCTTGCCTAGTTAAAATGTTTGTACCAAAAGTTGTCATATAATATAAAACAATTATTAATAAAAAAAAATATGAATGTACTTTCAATCACAAAAGCACGAGAGCACCCACAAACTTATACTCAACCTTCAATTCACAGTTTATAATAAAGACAACACAAGATATTCTCATCAGTAAGAAATTATCATCAATTTTGTGCAAAAGGCACTCCAAGTCATACAACCTGAAAACATTTTAGGCTGAGTTCAAGAGGGGGGTGAATTGAACTTTGAAAGATTTTAACCAATTTTAACCTTTGAAAATAGTTTTCGCAATCTGAAAAACTTTAATGAATCTTGGTATTAAAGATATAGAGTACTGTAAAGAAATAAATTGATTCAAGGCACGAATGAATCAATTTGTTATACTGACAGATATAAGCACACAGCAAATTCTCAATCACACTGAATTGTAAATTCACAGCAGCATATTAATCAGATCAAGTTCACACTGTTTTAATTTCAATATACACTTAACACAGAAACACACAAAATCAAACTTGAATGAGAACAG
>Ga0209700_105784_pt1 | contig 20212 bp, 9 predicted proteins | sample SiratroredBW_FD_187528 | JGI IMG/M metagenome (GOLD analysis project Ga0209700, IMG submission 187528) | Root nodule microbial communities of legume samples collected from California, USA - Siratro red BW (SPAdes) (version 2) | ecosystem: Host-associated > Plants > Roots > Nodule | place: USA...
AAAAAAAAAAAAAAAAAAAAAAAAAAAAAAAAAAAAAAAAAAAAAAAAAAAAAAAAAATCAGCAGAAGGCTAAGACACAACTCTTTCCAAGAGTTCAACGCTATTAATGAATATCACTTTAATTAATGGGTTGGTGCCAAAATATTTTTGACTTTTATGCCATTTCATTAATTGCAAGCTGATAATTTTTCCTTCACTTCCGTTCCTATCCCTTTCTTTATGAAATCAGTGAAACTAAATAAAGACTTAGGTTTCATACATGTTTTGGACCGATTTGCCATGCTTTTTCTATTATGATCAAAACCCAAATTAACCAATCAATTAATAAATAATATTTTTTATGTCGTTAATATAAGATATTTCTAATATAATCACATAAATCAATAAAAACAATTGACCCAATTGATATGGCTGAATGTTTGGAACAATATTACTAATGTACTAAATTTATTCAATTAATGCCTTTTAAGATTCTCCTATCATTATTCCTTAATTAAAAAAAACATATATACTCATAATATTTAATAGGAACAAATAACAAAGATAAATATATTATTTTATACAAATTATAAACTCTCTTAGAAAAAAACTTTATTGATTTTTCTTACAAAGTGTCTTGTATTAAAGACCAATCTAAAAATCTCACAAAGTTATGTAATTTCTATAATGAATTCGAAATTACCACAGGAAGATCCCAAAGGTCATGCATTGAAGATAATAGATGTAGATTTTGATGATGGAACAAGGGTGGGAAAAAAAGAAGAAAGAAGAACAAACTATTGTAATATGTACAGAGTTTAAGTAATGTAACCACATGAGGATTTGAGAGAAGAGATAGATGTATTTATTTCTTTTTAAAAGCTAAATAATAAACTATTGCAATATCTAGAGTTTTTTTCGACAAAAAATTTTAAATATGGGATAAATTTGTTCTTACTATTTAAATTTAAAATTGATTATTTTAATATCTATAATTTGAAAAAAAAATGTTGTTTTGGTCTCCATCATCTTCTACCTAAATATAGTTAGAATGAACATTTTTCTTTTTGAACAGCCAAAAGTTAGAATGAACATGTTGAAGGAAAAAAAAAAAACGTGTGCTTTTTGTCTCTTTAATCATATCTTCTACTTATATATGGTTAGAATAAATATTTTTAAAGAAAAAACAAACATGTGATGTTTCATGATAAAAATGTAAAATTAAAGTAAATTGTTATTTAAACGATTATAATTTTAAATGCTTTTTTACACTAAGGGACTAAAATAATTTACAAAAATTGTAAAGAACAATTTTAAATTTGAACGACTTTAAACTTACCTGAAATCTGAAGAAATAACAATAATCTTAGATAAAGGTAGTTGAATTGCTTTGAATCATCTAAGCATCTGACCCTTTATTTTATTCGCATTTGTAGGGAGAAAAATTAATAAACACACTGACTTAATTTCTTAGATCCAGTGTTTTTTTTTTTTTTTTTTTTTTTTTTGAAAAAATGATAATTTGACACTCATCCAATGCTAATCATTTTAATAATATATTAATATTTTAAGTTAAAATTAAGGAAAATCTAATTAGAATATCAATATTTTAGATTGTTGAGTCATTGATTTTTTTCTTAACTACGAAGTTTATATATATATATATATATATATATATATATATATATATATATATATATATATATATATATATATATATAGTTATTCGTACTGGAGTTATTAGTTGAGGTAGATTTGGAAAGTTGGTAAGTCTAAGTTTTTGGGACACAACTTAAGAATGACCCACACACCTATTATTGGAAGTCGGTTTAAGAAATCAGTTCAAACTCAAGTTCTCAACACAGTCTAAGGATGATGTCATGAACTTTGAAACATGTGTTAACTATAATAATTAGTGAAAATCATTCACTAATGAAATTAATAATCATAGATCTTAAAGAGTAGTGACTAAACTCACAACCATCTCTATAAATAGAGGGGTATCCCTTACGGATAAGACTATTATCTCTTCACCTCTACTCCTACATCGACTGAGTTGATAGTAAAAATATCATTTGCAAGTACACCTCCTCCCTAGTCGGAGACTGAGGTCGAGTACGAAGTGATGTTTCGAGAAGTTAAAATACCCCCAATCCAAGTTCAAAGAGACATTTAACTATTGTAACATATGAAGTCGGCCCACGTCTATATCTATTCAATCTCGACCTACTCCTTCATCTCTATCCATACATTCATCCCAACCTATTATTCCATCAAAAAATATTTTGGCACTTATTATGACCTCGATTCATGCGATGGGTACCAAAATGTTTTTGGATGAAATAATAAATTGGGATGACCATATAAATGAAGATGAGAGAGTAGATTGAGGTCGAATAGACGTCTTGTAATGTAAGAATTCTTGTCCATCTCGACTATGTATACTTGGAGTCCATCTTGACCATATATACTTAAGGGAGTAACCTGTTGAATTCTTTAAATTATTTTTCTTGATCATGTGGTGGGTATCAAAATATATGAAATAGTAAATTGGGATGACTGTATGAATGAAGACGATGAGGGAGTAGGTTGAGGTCGAATAGACTTAGACGTCGAACCCACTTTAGGTGCTACGGTTTATTTCCTTTTTGTCTCGCTTGTAACACTCTAAGTTGATTTTCTTGTCATTATTATAAAGAAAGGAAAAACAACATGAATTTAAAAATAACAGAAACTGGAATGGGTTACATGCCTTAGAGAAACAAATCATTTCTTTTTATAGGATGTGCAATCTCAGCCACTGATTAATACTATTTTCCTAGTCGAGGGATTTCATTACCAAGAAGGTTCAGAAAGCACAACCAAGCCACCCAGGAAAGCAACTTGTATTAAATTGTGTATTTAACGATTCAGAAATTAAAATACTCTTGTATATACCTCACCCTTCACGTAACCATAAGAATAATAATTGATTCATCGCTACAAAAGGTCAATACAATCGATATTTTTTTAGCCCCATATATGTAGATGTTTATAAAGAAAAATTAAAAATCCTAGATACTTTATAATTGATGTATTTTCAATCTTCATTTCCCTGTTATCTTCACTTGCTTTTAATTTTTATACAAATGCTGCTCGACCACCAGCAAGTTGACCTACAACCTGACTCTGATACTTTTCTACAATTTAACAGCTGGTTGGTATCGTTCTTCGATTATAAATAAGAAAATCAACGACTAAAGCACTTTCCCAATATGCTCAGAGTATGCCACTCAAGAAGCCCCTGCAAGAAATAGATGCACCAATAAACAAAATCTGCTTCACATAACTTACCATAAGGGGATAAGTACGAAAAGAATAGACTGAGGATAAAGTTACTAACCAAATCCCTGAGGTTTTCCTAGACTCATTACTGCAAAATTATCACACAAAATGTTCAATTCTATTTTGACAAGCATAAATACTACGTAAGAAAGTCAGATAAGACGGACTGCGTTTCAGCACAAAAGATTAGAAATCAATTACCTTGGTTTTCCTTGGAAAGCATCGTTGATTTCATCTGTACTAGGCCTCTGTGGAAACGTAGATAAAATAACGTACTTCTCCTTCCCAACTGATTCATCTACCCTCTTGTACAGCTCATATTGGTTTGGGTAAGTCATTCTACACCACAAGAAGTTAATTTACAGTACCATATTGTGCGTACTGGCAGAAGATAAAAAATGTCTTTGTATTTTGAGCATATCAAAGAATTAAATATCTAATTAGGTTATATTACAAGTAGGAAGGTGTTTCTTAACACTCAAATCTGGTAACGAAGCTTTACACTCTCAACATTGTTGTTGGAATTATGACAAAAAATAATTAAAAAAGGGAAGAAAGCGGAACAAATACTGCTAAATATTGAACTGCAAGCAGGGAATCTGATATTTTATAGATCAGCAGTGTTCACATATATAATTATTGAAAAACGCACACTGACAAATTAAGAGATATAATTATCACAAACTAACAAACTTGATCCTCAAGTAAAATTGTTCGACTATTATAAATTTCTTTGCTCATCGAAGAACTGAATCAGAAATATAAAATCATGTGCAATACATAAAGCAAATATTTAACACTCCTCTTTGCTTTAAGAATTACAATCTCCAATATTCTATCTTGCTAATAGGTAGTGGCATGGTAAAAACATTTGCAACCCGGTTTTCTGTTTTACAGTACACAAGGGAAACAACTCCATTTTTCTGCACTGGTCGTGGGAAAAATAACTTAATGTTGAAATGCTTAATTTTTCCATGAAAGAGAGAACTACTACGGGATATGGCTATTGTAGCTTGGTTATCAACAAAAATATATGCTCTTTCCTAAAGCATAGGTTAGAAGGTTTACTAAAGTTATGATAGGTTTGGGCTTCAAACAAAGCAAGGATGATATTATCGTGTCAGGTGATGACAAAGAGGAGCAACAACTATTAAGCCAACATCTAGCCAAGGAGTTTGAAATCATCAAGACCTTCCAAAAATTGAAGGATTTTGTGGGGATTGACGTAGACCATTCTGAAAAGGATATTTTCATATCCCAACATAAATATGTTACTGATTTGCTAAAGGAATCCGGTAAGATAGCATGTAAGCCTGCAAGTACACCAATTGATCTAAATCTGAAGTTAGAAAATGTAGAAGATACCGTTGTTGACAAGGAAATGTACTAGTGATTAGCTGGTAGACTCATATTTGTCTCACACTAGACCTAATTCTGCATTTGCAATGAGTCTAGTAAGCTAGTTCATGCACCAACCAAAGGAGATTTACTTACGGGTTGCACTAAGAATTGTGCAATATCTGAAAGGGGCTCTAGGCAAGGGAATTTTGTTCAAACGAAATGGAAATGTAAATCTTGAAGTATATATAGATGTTGAATATGTTAGGTCAATTGTGGATAGGAGATCAATTACTGGATATTGTACTTTCCTTGATGGAAATGTTGTAACTTAGAAGAGTAAAAAAAAAATGCCGTAGCAAGATCCAGTGCTAAAGCAAAGTTCGAGGCAATGGCACAAGGAATCTGTGAACTACTATGGCTGAAAATCATCTTGGAAGACTTAAGAATAAAGTGGGATGAACCAATGAGACTTTATTTTAACAACTCTTTATTTTAGACGTCTAGTAAGAAGAGGGCTTTTTAGATACTCTTTGTTGGAATTATGGCAGAGAAAAATAAAATAATATAGGGTAAAAGGGGAAACATAATATGTTGGTATATTTGGAGCTAAAAGCAAGTAATCTAATATTTTATTGATTAACAATGTTTACATTTATAATTATAGAAAGAGACAAAATAGACTAACAAATTAAAAGATAATTATCAATAACTAATAGACTTGCTCCTCAAGTAAAAGTGGTAACTGACGGACTTGTTCCTCAAGTAAAAATGTCAGACTATGACAAATTTATTTGCTCATCAAACATAAACAAAAATATAGTCATGTGCAATCCATAAAGCAAATATTTAACAACATTGTCAGTTCCATCATCTAGTCACCCATTTATAGAAGGAAGAGAACATGATAATGTTTCAGATAGCACCAGCCAGAATAAACATTAATCAAATTCAATTGGTTTTTATGAACATACGAAAGCAGGGTCTTTAACTTTCCTACAGTTCCTAAAAAGCCTTTCTGCTGATCATACAATCTCATTGGATTTTTGAGAGGCTACCCAACGAAGCAGGCCCATACAAGCATGGTCGTTCAATTATCTTTGTCTTAGTACACTATGTCTCCTTTTTTTTCTTGAAGTCAAGCAATGACACATTAGATTTATAGAAAAACTTAATGAAGCAAATACGTCATTGTCTAACCTGATAGCTCCCATTATGGGATACTGGGTTCCTGCATAATACAGAAGTCGAAAGAAGTAGCAACTTTCAAAAGATGCTGCATACTTGAGTCTCTGGTCCCTCCCCATCGTCTAGTGATTAAGAAGGCAAAGTTATGAACATACTTTTACAAGAATAATTTGTTATCTTCAACTAGGTGGTTTAGTACTCACTTGCATTATACCACTGGAACCAGGCAAATCCTGAATTCAGAGAAATTTGTCAATTTAATAAATGAGCAAAATAAAATGTAAAAATATCATTTAAAGACGAGTTGCAATATAAATATAAATTCAACCGAGGACCATGCAACCAAAGATATTTTATGAAAACTAAACAATCTGAATATATTCTACATGTGTAACGTTAGACTAATTGCTGATTTCATCACCTTAAAACGTTAATAGTGTAAAGCATATTTGCAGAAAAGTAGCAAGATGTAATTTACTCAAGTTTTCTAAAATAGATGTTTTAATTTAATACAAAGACCCAAATGTGCACCACGTGGTGCTACACATTCTCTAGAAAGAAGTCAGCTCTTTAACGATGAATCTTAGCATCTAAGAAATCCAAGATAGCCCAAGAGCCTAAGGTAACAACCATATTAACATAATATAAGGGAACAGAGAATCATTTATTTCAATATACTAGATATTATATTATAGATTAAAAAGCAGGTCTTCGACTTTGACAGCTTGCTCTCTGACAACCAAATGTCACTTATCGAAAAATAAGTCCCTTTTCCCCGAACATACTCCTATTTGTAGGAGCTGTAACAACTCTGACAACCGAACTTCCTCTCAATGTTTCTTCTCTTTGGGCTCCATTTTGATAGAAATTGATAGTTATGGACATTTATGGCTATTAGTTGTAGAGAATTACTACTTTAGAAATTAGTTTGTACCAGAAACTCCAACTCAAAATCGATAGCAATGGTCTGTATAAAATAACTACCACTTGTTAATTTTGTACGGAAGTTGAGGTGGTTGAACTGCCATCAAGGGAAGAAACTTCTTTTGAAGTTCAGAATATTAGTCAAGTCACGAAGATTAAATTAGCTTTTGAAGTTCAGAATATTAGTCAAGTCACGAAGATTAAATTAGATAAGTTAATCATGGAGGATTACACTCTCCATCGGTTAATCTATTTAGAGAAATAGAAGGTGGACTTCTGCAGGAGAAGTTGAAGCAGGATATGTGACAAGGTTTGGGGGGCTCGACAATATGAAAATCCTTTTTCCAAAACTGGCTAGTTGAAACACGAGGGATCTTTTGAATCATTTTCAGTTTCTATTATCACAAGCTAATCGTTTGCTTATGGAAACAATATTTGGGTTGTTTTTTGGGTGGGTTGCAATATGAGACAAAAATTTGGAGAGTTCATAATTCACATATTCAGTACCATTATCAAACCTAATTCTTTCTTACGCTTTTCCTAAATTGATTTTGGACAAGACGAGAAAAATTAAAAAAATATTTCTACCTGATATGAGTACAATCATCAATAAAAATAACATCATTTTGCTTTAAAAGTAGATTCTAAAATAGGTTCTCGCGGTGAAGTAAATCAAATGGGAAATTACTCTCTTTCTTACTAATGGGATAGGATGCAAGGTGATGATTTTATAGTTGACAAATATTTGAAAGACTCAACCCCTCTTTGTTAAACAAATGAGGGAACAAGGATTTTATAGGATCGTATGAGAAATGTCCAAGTCTTCTATGATGAAGTCACACACAAGCTAGTTTTGTAAGATTGAATTAGGCCTAAATAAACAATTTCGCTTAGTCAAGACTATCTGAACAACAAGCTGTAAATCATTCAACTATTTCATTAAATAAATTTGAGCTACAATATAGGAGCTGGGAACTTAACCTTAAGCCTAGCATTGATTAGAATAACTGGTCTGTGTTCAGCTGCATTGGTCATGGCTCTTAGATCCTGTATTTACAACCTCAAACATATTAAAGAGAAAAAAGAGAGAAAAACATGGGAAAGTTGAAGAAAGCATGTATAATCCATCATGAAAAAGGGGAAAAAAGGCTCAACAAATAAAATCTCTAAAATTAAAATATATCTGTAAAACTCCCACTGTATTCACTTACATCGATAATACAATTCCCAACAGCATTTTGAGGAGCCACCAAAATGTACATGTCATCTTGCTCCTGAACCTCAGCAGCACCTGAGATTGGAAATTCATGCATTAATAAGATGCCAAATACATCGCAGCAGGAATGAAAATAATTTTTTGCAAAAAGGCGGAGTTAGATAGATATTCTCAATATGAAGTTAGGAAGCACAGATCACATTCGATCAGGATGGCACATGAATGATTTACCTTTTTTCCATTTATAGGGCATTCATATATGATGGCCTGCACTTAATTCTGTGTGTGAAGTAAGCATTTAATGTAGGAATTGCAAAAAGAATCTGAACGTGACTTGAAATAGAATTAGAGAAATGGATGACAAAGCAAATAAATACAGAGAAGTAAAGTTAGATATTAAGACTTTAAGCTAGAATCTGGAATACGAAAATACAAGGAGGCATTTGGTACACAGGGAACTTTCAGTTTCCCGTGAGTCTAGTTCGGAAAGCTTGTTTCCTATATTTGGATTATTTTTTAAAAATATAACACTTCTAGAAAACAATGTTTTCTTTGGAATTTTTCCAGGTATCTTTTCCGCAGAATTTGTTCCAATGTGATAACTAGTTAAAGTTTCTAGTAAAAATACCATGTTACTTTTATACCAGAAAACTAAAATAAATATTCTTAGGAATATTTATGACTAACCAACATATTTTAGTTATTTCTAGGAATCATTCTCAGGATTCATGATTACCAAACACGGAAAAGACTTCCCTACAAATCCCTCCTAAAGGTGTGCAATATGTGAATACATCAGGGGCATTGGATCGAAAGATGCATCAGCCAAACCATACATAGTAAAATCTAATTGATATACCTATAGAACCAATATTGATGAAGGTTCCTTTTGCTCCATAATCACCCCAGTCCATGAACTCTAAAATCTTACGACTTCCAGCAAGCTGCAATGGCATTCCAGCAAGAGCACCCTCTCCCATCGACCCTTGTACACAAACCTGCACGACGAAGATGAAGATAATTCAAATAAAAAGAATTACGTCTAGCGTTTATAGACAATAGCATCGTTTTATTACCTAGACAATGAAAATATTCTATGTTGCAAAAAAAGGAGTATGAAAGATACCTTAACCCGTTTTCCATCATCTGCAAAAGAGAGGGCAAGAGCTCGAACAAGTTCCATCAAGGTACCTATTCGATAAACATCCTGTAAACCACAATATGTGGTCAAATCAATACATTTAGAAAAAAAATAAAAGAACACAGATGTCCATACCATTTCTGGGTTCAGCTCAGGAATGTTGATGTCAACCTGTTTGATTTGGAATGACAAACAAAGCATATATTAGCCTACGATCCAAGGGAATTAAAAATAATACCATTCAACATACACGGTAAAAGCTTAATATTTTTCCTTCTGATCTTCCTACCCTTTCATTACTCTTTATCATTGAATATTTGCATGCAGTAAGAATGTTGATTGTTTTATTAAAAGTAGGAAGTGCTATTGCATCACTACGTTACAAGGCATCCTAACTAAGCTTTCACCCCAAATAACAACAATCATTTCAGCACCACAAATATCATAAAAAAGAAAACAACAATACAAAAGTGAGGGGTTCTTTAACTTGATTATCTTTGTATCCAGAAGTGGTAGTTAAACTACTTGTGTGCTTAGTCTCAATGGAAGATTAAGATAGCATAGCCAGTAGTGCTTGGTGTACACATTATAGCAAGAAGTGAAGTTGAGAATACTTGTCTTTGTAATCTGATTGATTGTAGCGGATAGCTTTAAGAGTTTCTTAAAGAAAAATTGGATATAACTCATAGTTGTGCTTAACCAGAATAAATCTCTTCGTTCTTTATTCGGTTAGTCTGCTAAAGTTAGTCTGCTACTTTAGCTTTTTCTCATTGAGCTCAAAAGAAAAACCAAAAAATTGTGCTCATTATATAGCAGAAGCTGAATTTATCATTGCTACCACTGCTATCAACCAAGTTTTGTGGTAGAGGAAGATTTTAATTGAGCTTAAACATGGAGAAAAAAGAAAGCACAGGGAATTTTGTTGACAACCAAACTGCAATAGCCATATGCCATAATCCCATCTTTCATGGAAAAACTAAGCATTTCAACACTAAGTTATTTTTCTCAAGTGAAGTGCAGAACAATGCAGTTGTCACTCTTATTTACTGTAAAACCAAGTTGTAAATGTTTTCACCAAGCCACTACCTACCAGCAAGTTCAAGTTCTTAAGACAAAATATTGGAGTTTGCAATCCTTCAAGCAAGGAGAAGTGTTAAATATTTGCTTTATGTATTGCATGTGACTTTAAATTTCTGTTTCAATTTGATAAACAAATAAATTCATAATAGACTGACACTTATTTGAGGAACAAGTCAATCAATTACTATTTTTATTTGAAGAGAAAGTCTATTAGTTATTGATAATTATGTCTCTTAATTTGTCAGACTGTTTTTGCTCTTTCAATCATTATAGATATAAACATTGTTGATCAATAAAATATCAGATTCCTTGCCTTCAGCTCAAAACATTATAACGTATTTTGTTTTCCCTTCTTACCTATTTTGTTTTTTCCTACCGTAGTTCCAGCAGTGTACCTATACCATTAGCAATGACAATTAATATACAAGGCCCCCAACACTGAAGAGACAATCCTAGAATGTGGACCCAAACCTGTACATGGAAATGGTGGTTTTGTCTCAAAGGATTGAAATCAGGTGACGAAAGAAACATTCTCAATACCGCTGGATTCTATTGCCAAGGACTTGTGGCTAGAATAGTTTTTAAATCTTCATCATTACAGAAAGAGAATTCAAAATATCCACGACCAAGGGGAACAATGGACCAAGATCCATTAAGTTTCCAAATTCCGTCTAACTTAAGCTGAAATTCATGAGCTACTTGGGTCCTTCTCCCCTTGATAGGATAGGATAATACAGCCGTGAAGTATTTTTGGCAACTTGCTAACCCACCCGGTATTCTTCCTTTGGTTGTTATAGAAATTTCATCAGCCTTCATACACAGCTTAGGCAGTTGTGAGACACTGAAATAGGATGCTTGTAAGGAATTTACATACGCAGGTTTATCCCGCTCGCTTGAAGCTTGATTGTTAGTTGCCACCAAAGGCATATTATGATCACATTGGAAAATCCCTGGCACTATCGGATCCATGGCATCCCAACATTAACTTTTTTTATTTTTTACATTTAAATATACAACATTTTTCTTGGGGAAAAATAAGTAAGAATGGCAATGGTTAAAGATATTGCACAGATCTAGAGTCACTCAAATATTTGAAAGCATTAACCAGTTTGCAGACTTGTGACAGTAGTGTCATACCTTCAACCTAGTTTTACCATCACTGATAGCCCTCTCAGTAGCTTGTAGCACGTCATCATAGAAATATTTCCTGATTTCTCGAGAATGGGGAATGTTGTTTAGTCTAGTAGGAATCCCTCTCCAGTTATCCTGTAACAAGCTAAGGCAAAATAAGAAACAATATATCGAGGAGGCTTTTATAGTGCATAAAGGAGGAAAGTATTCAAAACTAAACAGACAAATGCCCATTACAAAGCACAACTGTCTACCTGGCTCAAAGATGTCCGTCCTTTCTTTGTATCAAGAATAGATTTTTCTGAGTTAAAAGAAGTTAGTGAATGACCTTAAAAAAATATGAATAACGGAATAACAGAATAACGGAAAGGAGAACCCTCTTTGTCCTCAAAAGCCACCACTCAAAGCATTATATTTCACCTAAAATAATCACAAAGTTTCCCTTCTACAAACACCTTAAGTCACAAAATTCATTAAGAATTTTCCTCAAATTTATACCCAGTTTCCAGATTTTGAACAATCTACATAATTTCCTATTTCAAGTTTTTCCAAAACCCCTAATTATTTGACCAGAAAACAAGGTTGTGGATGGTTTACGTAATGCAATCTTAATTGAGGACCAAAATCGTGCATTGGCTATTGTGGAAGGAACAAAAATGCAAGCCTAAAATTTGTTTATTAAATATCATGTCAAGGTTAAGAATCTGGAATACACTCCGATATAAGTTGATGAATTACAAGACTTCCGAATAAAAGGTCCCATTTTTTTTAATAAAATAAAATAATTTTTCTCATTTTTCATATTTACAGATATACCACTCTGCTTTCACATTTTTTAAACAAATTTAAAAAAAAAAAATGGAAACAATGTGATTCTCTTCAAATTAATTGTCAAAAGAACAAAAGTAGAATTTGTTTTTTGAAACTAAATAGACTCCAAACTCACAGTTCGCCTCAAATATATAATGGGTGATATTTAATACATGCTCTTGAAGCTTCCTACCTCCAGATTTCAGTATTTTTACTTTCTCATGTTGCAATTGAGATAACAAAGATTCAATTTCTTTGAAAACTGCTTCTTTGGAATGGCTGCCATCAATCTGTGCATGACAAATAAGTTAAATGTGAGTGATGTCTCATCCACTGGTTCACGTCAAGACAAAAGATAGACATATGAGAATGCTAATAGTCTCCAATGACCTTATGAGTTATATTTGAGTAAGAGGAAGATACCGCTTCTGCATTTTGCTTATATATGTTTAGGCGAGATTTGACCTGAAAAGCAATAGATAAGTATACACGAGGTATTTCACAAGGATGTTAGATCCACGCAATTGTTAACAGTGAAAATGTAATCTTAGATAACAATACGAAAGAAGCTCACTAAATTTTTTTTCCTATAAGATAATAACTACATGATACATTTTCCTAGAAAAGAAAATTTTGAATGGCTATGGCTAACCCACACCTTGCTTGTTGAAATATGGAGAGAAAGGAACAAAAATCTGAAAGAGTTATATGTAAATTTGATAATGCAGCACACATTGAGCAGTTTATGCACATGATTGACACCATCACACTAATGCAATTATGCTGACTGATAAACTTCTTCATCAATTCAGTTGAAAATAGTCTTAAAGGCACATTATGCTTATATGACAACTAAGATCTTTAACTTCTCATAAATATTGTAATAAAAGTTGCAATTAACAAAATCAAAATCTCATCAATGGGACAAGTATTTAGGAGATCATTTCATGCAGAGTCCATATTTTCCAGCTGCCAATGCGTATAAATAACAAATGCATTTTCAAATGATGCAGCTTATGTGAAATACCCACAAAGAGAGCAAAAATAAACAAATAAAAGGAGTACAATCATACCTTCTCCTCAGTGTCATCAGGTCGAGTTATCAGCCTTGCTTTAACTTCTTCAGTCTCCGGTGGAAAAAAATTTAGATGGTATATCTTCCCTGTCACTGGGTCAAGCCTTCTACCAACACATCTGTCGATCAGAATTTCATCAGGAACCTGAGTATTAGAAATTTAATAACTTAGCGAGGAAGATGAATCTATAGATGTCTGATTCTAGGTAATTATATAACCTGTAACATGTCAATAACACCAAATGACCAAGTCCTATGCCTATTATAAACAAGATTATTCACATGCTTTCTCTTCCATCTCCTTTCATCTCATTTTCTTCCTGTCTCAATATTTCTCAATCACATCACTTATCACACATTTTTTCACTTTCCCTCTTCTTTTTCTTCATTCATTCTAACTCCACCCTCAAGCACCAAAAGATGAGGTATATGTCCCATTTCTCTTTACAAACAGGTCAAATTGGCACCAACAATAAAAAACTTTAAAAAAAAAATCCTATTGACCTTAAGATTTTAAATTTCCATTGCAATCATATGAAATTTCTTTGCAATATTTTATGCTGTGGAAAATTTTAATCAATTGTGGTTTGCGAGACCCCAAAAACCTTGAAATTGGCAACCATTTTTTAAAGCAATCATATAAACAACTGCAAGTTTTGCAGCTGAAGTTTCTGGAAAGGGAAAGAAATAAAATAAAATAAACGTTTGACATACATTCAATACTATATACACATCAGGTCGTATCTGCATTTTCTCCAGACTCTGGGCCTGGCTCAAACTCCGAGGGTACCCATCAAGAAGCCACCCTTTTTGCTTAGCATCTTCGCGAGACAATCGTGCTGCCACCATCTACAAACAATATACATTAACCAAACCATGCATTTTATTTTCATGGCAGAAAGGCTAAGTTTGATAATATTATACAGCTGTCACAATTTCATCAGGAACCAGTTGACCCGCGTTCATGAACTCCTTTGCTTTATTTCCAATTTCAGTCCCAGCTGCAACTTCTGCTCTTAGCAAATCCCCTGTAGATATGTGCACTAATCCAAACTGCACAACAGCAAACAAACAAACAATTTATTCATTTATTTAATGCAACATCAATTACATAAATTTACTAATTTTAGTCATTTTGGACTAATTTTCTACCAAATATTTCTAAAGAAAAACAAATTACAAGCTAAAACTAGTTCAAAAGCTATTTCTTAAAGAAACTTTAATATATAAAGAATTTCTATAAATCAGTGAAAAAATTACTTTCAATAGTTTTTATATTTTCCGTGCAAACAAACCTTGATTCTTCTTGCTTTTCTTCGTTAAATTACTTCAGAAAAATAGTGACATGTGGAGGCAACGAACCTTTCGGACAATTAATTCACATTGCGTGCCTTTGCCGGATGCAGGTGCACCTGATATCATCACCTTGAGAGGATCGCTGGTGGAACAATTGACTTTGAGCGTCTTGTTAAAGATGATGACACGTGTAAGGATCCTTGCGTGGTGCAAGAAAAGTATGATAAATTAGTAAATGATGATAAATAAATGTAACCTTGGTTGTTAACCGCGGTAAGGTGTGGCAGCGGAGGTTGCTTAAGCGAATAGGTCGTGTGGAGAAAGAGAAATGGCAGGGGTGTAGACATGAATGGCGGCGAAGGGGAGTGAACGGAAGAGAATGAGAGGTTGTGAGAGTGGTGGTGCGGTGGAAGGAGGTGGGGGTGGAGTTTATCATTGTTGCTTTGGTTTGGGATGATGAGCCACTCACTCCAATTAGTTGAGTGGTTCACAACACTCACTCCACCCTCTAACAACTTTTTCTTTAATAAAGATCACTATGATGCATCCACTCCATTGTGTAAATTGATTATTTTTTATTTTTTAATATTATATATTTAATAGAACTAATAGAAAAAGGAGTTTGAGAGGAAAACAAATTAAAAATAAAAAGAGTTGAGAAAAGAAGAAATTAAAAAGAATAAATTAGGAGAAAAGAGAATAAAAGAGGAGGAGTTTAGAAAAAAAAATAAAGAAGAGTTGAAAACAAAAAAGTAAAGAGAGGGAGTTGAGAAAAAAAAAGGAATAAAAGAGAAGGGCAAAATAGAAGTAAAAGAGAGGGAGTTGAGAAAGAAAGAAAGAAGTAATAGATAAAGAGTTAAGAGAAAAAAATAAAAGAAAAGAAGTTGAGGGAAAAGAAAGTTAAAAAATATATATAAATGAAATAAAAAAATAAGAAAAAAGTGACGGAAAAAAAGGAAAAATAATAATAATAATAATAATTATATCTTTTATGTAAAATAATAATAATAATAATAATTATATCTTTTATGATCATTCCAATTTGTTGTTTTATCCATTTAAAAATGTGAGAAAAATCTTTTATAAAAATGTCTTAACAATGTATCATTTGATATTAACCAATTAATCATTTTCTTGAATTGATATTATTTATTTACCCTTTTTTATAAAGCTTTAATTATAAATTTTTTAGACTATAATTAATAATAAAATTTCTATTTTAATTAAGATTAATGTAATTAAATTTATTTAGGCATTGATTATTATTAGTATAGTAAGCAATCTAATAATCATACAATGTCTTGGATACTTGTTTCATTAGTTGGAAAGACATAGAAGAATAGAGCAGGTTAGGTTTTTATTGTAAAAATTAGTTCACTACTACGATATTTTGAATATTTTGAATTTTAAAAAGAATTGTTGGATAATTCTTTTATTCTGATAAATTAATTGAAACGTGCTCATATTCTCTGCATTAGTGTGGAGTTATTCTGTTCCAGATTGTGCAATACTTTTGAGAAAATTCCTCACGGCAAAACATCCATTATCTATACACCCCGCCCCGCTCCTTTTTTTTTCTCAAGCCATATTTTTGTAGCCATATTTTTGTGATGAATATGCACGACTTCGCTGTAAATATGATAAAACACAAGCATGACTATACTTAAAGATGAACTCGTGTTTTCTCGGTACAACTTCAATGCATTACCAATTTTAATCAACACAAAGTCGTCCATGTTAAACACGACTGTAGTTTTTTTTTATTATGTCAACGTTGTTCTTACCTAACCTAGGTGTTGAGCGCAACTTGCTTCACTTTATTGAAAGCAGGCAACTACCATACAGATATGAATTACATTCCCAAACATCAACTGCCAACAATAAAATTACATGCTTCAAAATGCCAAGAAACTTATCAATGAATATTTTTTTTTTTATATCCGGCAAAGAGTTAAGCAAAACAGAATAAAATAGCTGCACTAAGTTTACTATGTTCCCTAACAAAATGAACTGAAATAAAGTAACATAAAATTGAACAATTCAAAGGGTCCTCTTGATAAAAACTTATCTCAGTAGGGGTAATATGTGAGCGAGTTAAGCCTTCAATCCAACTTGACTGAAGAGAACAAGTAATGCACGAACCAGAATGAAGAGAGGAACCCAATTGTACCTGTAGAGAGCATGATTGCTAGAACCATGAAAAGTGAGTATCCCAAGTACAGAGTTGCAGACACAGGACCACTCAAACTCTTGAGATCGAATACAAGATAGTTAATGGAGTACAAAAAGATGTAGATGGCAACAGAACCGGAGGCAAAGAAAGATTTCCACCACCATTGCCAATCCTCCACACACAGGTGCATGTAAGTAAGAACTAAAGATACCTCAGCACAAACCAGCACAAGAAGGATCAGAACAACAAGGAGAAACCCGAAGACATAGTAAACTCGACCCATCCAAATGCTAGACATGATAAAAAAGAGCTCAATGAACAAGGTGCCAAATGGAAGGGTGCCAGCACCAAGAACTAACAGCCATGATGGGTACTTCTGCTGGGGAATTTCACGAGGAATTTGGTTGGTTCTAACTGGATACTCAATGTGGGGTGCCTTGACTCCAAAGTAGCCACCAACAAGGGTAAGGGGAACAGATATGCAGAACCAAAGCAAGATCAGTATTACAAAGAGTGAAAACGGAATGGCGCCAGTGCTCTGGCTTCCCCACAAAAGGAAGTTCAAGGTTGTGAGGATCAAAAAGGAAATTCCTGGGAAGAAACATGCAGCCTTCCATGCGATCGAAACCCAGCCCTTCTGATCGCCAAAGCCAATTGTCCTCCACATCCGAACTGAGACATAACCAGCAGCAATACCAAGTATCATGTAGAAAAACAGCATGCCGGTGATAAGTGCTCCGCGAGATGCTGGTGACATGAATCCTAGTGCAGCAAACAAGATTGTCACAATAGACATACCAAGAATCTGAACCCCATCTCCAACCATCACACACAACAAAGCAGGATTCGATGGAGCACGGAAAACATCTCCAACTACAAGCTTCCAACCAGATAACTCTTCATTCATCTGTGCTTGAGCCTCCTTGTCCAGCTCCTCATAACGGGTCAGATCTCTCCTAACAGTCCTCAGGAAGATCACAAGAACAATACCAGCAAGAAAAGTGATCACCATAAGCGAATTGAGGATAGAGAACCAATGCACTTTAGCTCCCTCCATCTTTAAGTAGGCATCCCATCTAGATGGCCACTTGATGTCACTCTCCTCAAAGGTGACCTCGTAAGTGAAAGTCAGAGGCTGACCCTCCTTGATAGGCATTGCCACAGTGGCCGGATCGCATCGGATAGACGACGTATACTTGTCATACATCTTCAAGTTCTTAGCCGAATCAGCATTATGCATGATACTGCAAGGAATCACCTCGAACCCAACAACCATGTATCCAGGCTTCTCAGAAGTTCCCTCCTTGCCAACTGGGATCATTTCTGCTCCTTCACCTGTCCCCATTACTCGAGCCACATTGGTCTCCTCATACTTGTGGACAAGAACATTGAACTTGAGATGGTTAAACACATAATAAGCATCCTCAATCTTAACACCAACAGGGTACCCCGTCCATCTCATAAAGTACCCTTCTTTCTGTGTGAACCTAATAGCAGGTAAATTATCAAGAATCAAATTAACCTGATACATCTCGTCAATCCTCTCCTTCAAGATCTTGAACTGATCCCCGGACAATGCCTCCACCCGGCACAAGTAAATCTCAGATTCATTTGTGAGCATCTTAAACCTGTAGGGAGAGTTCTCTATTCTGTCCCCCATCAGGAGTTCCCCAAGATTCTCAGCACTGTCCTTGATACCTCCCTCAGGCTTGCAAAAGGGCAAACTGTAATAGCTAAAGGGCATCTCTGTGTCGATGGAAGTAATGGAATTCACTTTCACCCACAGCTCATCCGTGACCCCATACTTGTGGGGATAACTACCCGGAAGGTAGAACCCATAATTGGGTTGAATTTGAAATGTCAAGCACAAGATCAAGATCACCCACAACCTAAATTGCGAAAAATATTCCATCTTTGCAAGATTCACAGGGGATTCGTGCCAGATCTGACAGACCCAGATACAGCAATGAGCGAGACAAAAAAAACGCAGATAAGATAAACAACACAATAGAAAAGATAATGGGAATTGTAAGGCTAGATACAAACAGTACTATAGCTACACAACAGAAAAGATAATGGAAATGTGGATTTGATCATTGAAGAAACAAAGATGAACAAAAACAAATATCAAAAATTAAAATTGTATATCACTGACCTCATGCACAGAAAATGTGGCGTGTGGATTGAAAGTCTGAGCGCATGAAAAAAACAAAGATTTTCTTCACGCGCTGCAGAGGAAAGGCGAGGAATCGGAATAGACAAAATGCAAAACCAAGCAATGTATAGACTGTGTGCCAGGTATTGCACGCTTAAATAACTATGGTTGGTTTTGTTTCACTTTCCTTAGAGTGCTGGTAACTGTGTTGAGGAAGAATTGGTAAATGACATTAATACCCCTACATTGAGTATCAACAATGGACAAAATCCGAAATCCCGTTGTCATCACTTACCACCGTTCCGAATAATCCAGTACCCACCGACACCGACACTTCCTATATTTACCATTATTTACTTTTTTTATCAATATTTCCACTTCAGTAACTTTTTTTTGTCTTGATCGAAATTACTAATATTTAACTCAGAAGAAGAACGAAGACCCGCATCACACCTTTTAACTATTCTTTTTATGAGATAAAATTTATGAAATTGCAAAATCAAACATATTAATCTTCTGAGAGGAAAAAGTTTTGGTAACTTTTATTTTCGGATAAAAAGGAATATTGTTAAGTTTGGTATACAAAGGAATAATGTTAAAATGTTAGAATTATAATGTGAACCTTTTTTTCACTAAATGTTAAAATTAGAACGTGAAGTTATCTTTTTTCTGGAGCAATTAATTCTACTATGTGATATTGTGATTGTCAATAATTTTTATCTGAAAATTGAACATGAATTTTCCATCTCACAAACAGGTGAAAGTTCTTTAAAAGAATATTAAATTATTCAATCTCTTGTTTATAAGGTATTTAATTTTTGTATTTTAAAATTTTGAATTTTAATGTTCCTAATTCTTTTAATCAATTTCCAGTTAATTTAAATAAAATAAAAATAATTTTTTGTCAAAGAAAAGGACATCACATGATTATTTTGTTTTAATGTGTAAAGGACATAAAAACTTGAACACCACCCCAGAAACACCCTCACCAGCAGAATGTATGCCATAAAATATCATAAAATCCTCCAAGGATGTCATTGTGGTTTATAAATATAACAAGAGGTATCATTTATTGAAAATATAAAGAAAATAAATATTTATCTAAAATTTAAAAAAATTACAATTGCAATTTTATTAAAATATAAAGATAAGTGCTTTTATTTAATGTAAGTGCAATTTTACATTCTAAACTTTGAAATCACTTAAAGGGTTGGTAATGAAGCTATAACTTTAGCATGCAGGCAGATACCACTAGTTCTCAGTGGGAGAATACCAGAACATGCAAACAGTGATATTATGGTACATTGCTCCTGCACCTATAAAAGGAGAGTCAATACCTTGGATCTAACTCATTTGTTTGACCAAGTCATTATATATATATA
>Ga0209700_105787_pt1 | contig 20202 bp, 16 predicted proteins | sample SiratroredBW_FD_187528 | JGI IMG/M metagenome (GOLD analysis project Ga0209700, IMG submission 187528) | Root nodule microbial communities of legume samples collected from California, USA - Siratro red BW (SPAdes) (version 2) | ecosystem: Host-associated > Plants > Roots > Nodule | place: USA...
AAAAATTATTTTAAATCTAATATTTTATTTTTAAAAGTTTATGTTTATAAGAAAGGGTTTTTTTATTCTTTTCCTAATTTACTTTTATTTTGTTATTAGAAAAAAAAAACATATACAATATAAAAACAAGAAGATTAATAAAAAATAAACAATGAAACCTGATACCCTACGCAGTGACAGAAAGGATTATAATTGGATGCTTGAGTTACTTTGTTTCTGGAATGATGATGCAAAAAGCATTATAATTGGATGCTTGAGTTACTTTGTTTATGGAAGGATTATTTTGGTTTTATTCTTTAATGTGGCTATTTGGTTTCGTGAGGGATAATGATTATTGATGTTAGGCTTTTGAAATTAGGAACAGGGGCTTCTTTGCCTTAGGTTCTGTTTCTGGATTGGTTGCTTGGGTAGATTTCTCTTTCTGAATAGTTTATGTTTTGGTAAAAGGTTTGGAAATTTTTGAATTGGGGACTTTGGCTATCCTATATTCTATCATGTGTTATGGAATTGGGATTATTAACTTTCTGGAATTGAATTTGCTACTGATTCTAGACCGGCTTTTGATTAACTAGTCCTGTTTTTTTCGGCTGTTTGGTATTCTTTTGAATGAGTATTTGGATTCACTGAGTTCTGAGGTTTTCTGTAGGTTTTGAGTATAGGGATTTTTGATTCTGGTTTGGGATTTTGTGTTTGTTTTCTGTCTCTGGGTTAATGATATGTTACTATACTATTGGGATTTATTGACCGTGCTAGGAGCAGTCAAATGAACAATACTAGTTGTGCAAAAAAAAAAATGCAGCAATTAGATAATCTCAGGATAGGGATGGTGTGGTAACAACAACATTATCAAACACCTACATGATCGTGCCAGTAGTAGCAGCAATCATCTTGCAGGTGTAATAATTTATTGTGATCATTAAAATTAATTTAACAATGTTTACAAAATAATTACTCATTGACACTGCATCAGTGCACAGGTTAAACAAAACACACAAATACAGATGAAAACATATAATAGTATGTACAAAATTAAAGAAAAAAAAGAGCAGTACAGAATTAAAGAAAAAAAAAAAGAGAGCAGAACCACGACAGAATTAAAGGAAGAACACTAACCAGTTGAAGACTCCCAATTTAGCCTCTTTTTTTCGTTTCTACTGGACTCTTAGATTTTTCAACAGAATCAAATAATATTTTTCAATATTTTTCTTACCCAGTATCTTTTTCTCTCTAAATTTCTAAGTGTATCTATGTATTTTCTGTATCTCTCAATTTCTCTCTCCCCATTTCTGTATCCCTCTCTTGAAAATAAAATCAGTTCTTTATAATTTTTCCTGTTAATCCCTTCATCTCCCTCCATAACACTCTCAATCATGATTCTTAATTAAGAATCAATTATTCCATTTCTTTGTATTAACTCCCTTTGATTTAAGATTATATGTAGTTACGCTTTCAGGAAGAATAGGCAAAAGGACAATTATAATTAAAAAGAATGATTAGTCACTGAAGATAAATAGCCACTGAACATGAATAGCCCTGAATGTATGAATATAGGAAGGCTATGGGAGTTAAATGTCAAAAACATGATTACTAGTTAAATGTCAAAAGCATTTATGAATGTAGGAAGGCTATGGGAGTTAAATGTCAAAAACATGATTACTAGTTAAATGTCAAAAGCATTATTGTTAGTTAAATGTTAAAAGCATGATTATTAGTTAAATGTTAAAAGCATGATTACTAAATGTGATAAGTGTGAGAAGGCAGAAAGGTGAAAATTTAATTATGAGAAATAAAATTTGTTTACATAGGGACTTGAATGGACAATGTGTTTCTGTAAACCTTATGATTATGTGGCAAGCACAACTAACAGATAAGAGATAAGGGAGGTGTAAACAGTAACTTTTTTATTTATGTGGCAAACACAATTAACAGATCAGGGAGGTGTAAACAATAACTTTTTTATTTCTAATAACCTCTTAGTAAATTAAGCTTCAGAAAACATCTTTCTATTCAATTAGGCTCACTTAATTTTTCTATTCAATTTATTTTAAGACAGACCCAATACTTTTTTTTTTGTTATTTTATCATTTTTTTACAAATTTTATTTTATCTTATTTTTATTATTATTTAATCAAACTTTACTTATAAAGTCAAATTTCTTTTTTATTATTTATTCTAAATGGCAAAGAAACTAAATAACATATGTTAAAAAGTTTTAATTTCTTATTTTTATTTTTTTATTTTATTTTTTTCCTTTTTTTATATTTGCAAAAATAATTTTATTTGCTCGGACGAAATTGAGTGTTCACATATATATTGTCATCCTTAAATATAATTAGGATGAGGTACATAAGTTGCCATCTCATTATATTTTTCATTTTCTACTTTTACGTTGTATAAGTAAGATATTAAATTAGATTTTCTAAAATTAAATTAAAAAGTTATTATTCAAAATTTAGAATTATATTATTTAAAATATGTAAATACTTAATATTTGAATTTCTCTGTCTTTCTCCAATATGGACCCTTTCAACCAATCCTATCATAATTCTTTTCGAAAAACCCCGTTTTTGTACTCCCATTTTCTTTACTGCAAAATGGTTGTATGGAATGCTGAAACGACGTTTCAGTCGGAGCCTCCATTGGCCACTACTATATATATGTACGTATACATAACATTATAACAAATTTAGTTGAGGAGTGATTGAATGAATCAAGTTATGGCAAAATATGTTTACACATAATTATATCTCTCACGTGCCCCAACTTTCTTGTTGGTGAGATTCTATTTCTTTCCAGAAGGAGCTCTATACTTAGTCGATTAGATCTTAGATATAATAATCTCTCAGGTATAGTACGTAAGGAACTTGCTAGTCTAGCATATATAAACCTTTCGTACAATTCCTTTGACTTCTCACAAGTCCTCGACTCAAAATCAGAGTTCTTTTCAGGAAGACTCATTAATTGATGATCACCACATGCCCAATTTCACATACTGCCTCTTGTCCATGATCATCATAATTGTTCTTCCAATCATTTTCTTTAGTCTTTTAACACTCCTTTCAATATTATATTTCTCAAAATGTATCCCCAAGAAAAAAATGTGAAAGAATATCAACAAAGAATGGAGACTTGTTTTCTGTATGGAACTATGATGATAAAATTGCATTTGAGGATATCATTAAAGCAACTTAAGACTTTGACATCAAGTATTGTATTGGGATAAGATCATACAACAGTGTCTATAGAGCACAACTACCTAGTGGCAACATTGTTTCATTAAAAAAGCTCAACGGTATAGAATCTCAAAATCCATCATTTGACAAAAGTGTTTGCAATGAGGTGAAGAAGTTAATACAAATTCATCATAAAAATATTGTAAAGCTTTATGGCTTTTGCCTCCACAATCGGTGCATGTTTCTGGTCTATCATTACAAGGAAAAAGTAGCTTTTTTTTTATATTTTGAATAATTATGTGGAAGCTAAGGAGTTGAATTGGAGTAAGAGGGTGAATGTCATTAAAGGGATTGCAGAGGCTTTATCCTATATGCATCATGATTGTATCCCACAAATGTTCTATTAAACTCACAATTAGAGGCTTATGTCTCAGACTTTGGCACAACTAGACTCTTGCATCCTGATTCTTCAAATCAAACCTTGGTAGGTGGCACTTATGGCTACATTGCCCCAGGTGAATGTTATTTTCTATGACAAAACCACAATATTTTTTTTCAATCTCTAAAATTGATGTAACAATATATTTTGAGAAAGTTGAGTTAACTTCATTTTCTTTCTCCACAACAGAGTTTGCTTATACATTGAGCGCAACAGAAAAATGTGATGTTTATAGTTTTGGAGTGGTGGCTATGGAAACAATAATGGGAAAACATCTTAGAGAGCTAATCTCATCTTTATCAAACCCAAGTATTCAAAATATGTTGGTGAAAGATCTCTTGGATTCACATCTTCTTCTTCCTGTTCGGAAAGATGCTCAAGATATAAATCTTGTGGTAGTGATAGCATTATCATGTTTGTGCTCTAAACCAAACTTGAGGCCATCAATGTAACAAGTGGTTGAGAACCTCTTTAGTTTCAAACTGCCATTATCTTTGGCTTTCTAGGAAGTTTTGATTCATCAATTGATGAGTCGAGACATATGCCATCTTTCATCCAGGTGTCAAAAATGAACTCTAGTGAGCAGAAGTTAAGTAATAAAGTTGTATATGAACAACAAGTAATAGTTTCCTTGATTGAATACAAAGAATGGGCGTTATTGTTGTTTTTTCTGGTTTACATTAATAGCTTCTTCATCTTTTTGGTTTACCTTTCTTTGTTTATAGCCTAACCAATCTTGCATTCAAGTGGAAAATGGAGATATCTATTTAGGAGATTGATGGCAGTCATTTCACGAACAAATTAAAAGAATTCCAATATTTGACCGTCTAAAACAATGTTAGACTGTCTAACACGAAAGAGATAGTATAGATAGGGGAAATTTAACTCCAAGTCATCTCTCGATGAATAAGTAAATTAAATCAATCAGTGTTCAAAACCGATATTCAGCAAGGAAAATTAGTAATAATAGTAAATTAAAGGGGGGTTTCAGGATTGCAGTACCAAAAATTAAAGTAGAGGATGTAAAATAATAAAGAAAATAAGTTGACTTTCAATTTTATTCAAATTCTTACTAATTCTTTCTTGGTTATCTTAATATTATTATCCTTCAATTCTCTTCGCAATGTTGATCTTAATCAAACAAGTGTCAATCAAATTCATCAGGATATTATTAGCAAAACAAGCGTCTATTAACGTATTCAATATACTTCATTCCAACCTCTACTCAATGAGATGATTATCTTTTACTTTCTTGGCTAAGCGTTCAAAATATTGATTAAGACTGAGCAAATTAATCAAGAATTCTAATTAAAGAAAAATAATTGAATTCTCAACAAGCATTTAAAAAACAATTATTTTACAAAAAATACTCAGAATTCATTAAAAAATCACAAAAGAATCAACCCAAGGGGTTTATCGTTCCATGAGGAATATGAAAGTAAAAGAACTACAAAGGAAATTAAAACTACTGTTTAGAGTGTGTTTTGCAGCACTTCCTTCTTCTCAAATCTCTATTTATAATCTCTTCTCTTCACAAAATTTTCTCAATCTTAGATATTGTTCTTTAAATTATCAGATGTTTGCTTTGTGCCACAAATTTACTTCACCAATATCTTATTTCAAAACTACGTTGTAGATTTTTGTTCTCGTGCTTTCTTTTAAATATTTTATTTTCAATTTCTGTTCCAAATATTTTATTTGATTTTCATTCAATCTAGTCGTATAATTAAATTCGGTACAAGAGATATTGTAAAAATTTTAAATAAGAGTTTACTATGTTCAATGCATGAAAAATAAGGTACAATAGAGAATTTTTAATTTAAGCATTTAAGAAATAATAAAAGATGTGTGCATATATAAATCTTGCTTCTGAGTCAGCGTATTTCCTTTCCAGAATGGTGCATCCCATTGTAGATCTTCCAAAAAGATTGTTTAATGGTACAATTGATATAGATCGTCTGATGAGTATATGTGTTAGATCGTCTACTTTGTGTAAAAGTGGAGGAATTAGTAGGAATAATAGTTAATGCGCAAAACTCAATTGGATGAATCTCGATTAAAATAGTGAAGTGAATTTATTATTAGTTACAATCCAAGAGCACCACAATTAGAACAACACAATTAAAACATTTAAGTTTGAGTAAAATTTGGTTAATTAGAGTTCTCTCCCGACAAATAATCGTTTATACGCATGATGTTAAAATAAATAGTTCACTATAAATTTAAGGTTCACCTTTATTTTGATTATATATTAAAGTAGACACTACAAGAAAAATAGGCATTACATACAATCAAATTTTGTAGATAATATTCAAAATCCGTTTGTAATTTGAATTTACCAATGAATAAAAATTATGTACAAAACCTTCTTAAGTAACAATTATATGGATTCCAAAATCCATGGATAAGTTCATGTAGCTAAATTCGTACGTAACTTCCGTATATAATTACTTAATAATGATTCTCTTAGGTAATTACCTAAGTAGATAACTACATATGAATATGTAATTAGTTACGAATCTCATTTGTATATAATTACCTAAGGATGTGATTTGTACGTAACCTACATTTTGAAATTTCATTGCACTTCAAAAATTCCTTATACCCATTGAATCAGTATGTTGATATTCAAGTAGTTCATAATTTCTTAATATCCACTAAAGCAATACTCTGATATTCAAGCAATAGTGAAATATTCTTTATAAATAAATTTAAAAACAATATCTGGAAGAAGAATTATATAATAACAGAAATTCAAGCATAATAAAAATACTCCACCTCATAATAAAAGAAATTGAAACATAATAAAAATTCAAGTGACAAAAAAAATATCCTAACACGTATCTCATTTAAATATCTAACTCATTTAAATATCTAAGTACTATATTATTTTACAAGCTAATAAGTAGAATAGGGCGAATTACGTAGAATAGGGCGAATTACGTTGTAGCCTTGTGGTTGTTCATTCTCCTGCTGTTGATTTTGTTAGTAACCATCCGGTTGTTGAAAAACATGTTGGGAAGCTTTTGGAGGGGATAAGTATTAGAGGCCTACACCAATAAATGTGTGGATGAACTGGAACTAGGAGTTCATTTGACAAATTTTCTCCTTAGTAGTGGACAAGTAGTCCTCATTAGTTGTAAGTCATATCTTAGTCAATTAATCTAATTGGTCCATGATCATCTACTTCCACTCATATTTCTTATTTTGACTGTATAACAAACTCTGCATTCAATCTTAATAAATTTACAAGCTAATCAACATTGATATTGATTGTGATTATTAGGTTTGGTTGTGGTTATTGGGTTGTAAATATAAACTAAAGTTGACTTGACTGGGGTTATTGGGTTGTAAATATAAACTAAAGTTGACTTGACTGTGGTTATTGGGTTGTAGAATAATTTGATACTGGTTTCATTGTGATTATTGGGTTGTACAATTTAATTTGATATGGATTGTAGAATATAATTCTATTTATTTTTGTGTGAGTTGTAGAATATAATTTTATCTACTTGTGTTTTAGCAAAGTACTTAGACTATAAATCTATTCAAAATATTACAACATGGAAAATGATATGACAGAAAATACATTTTACTATAAGAGGAAATTAAAAAGATAGGAACAAGGTATAGGAGCATGGCTAATGAACTTTTGTTGCAACTAATTACTTTTAATGAATTGTTGTTGTAACTAATTACTTTTAATGACTAAAATTTATAGTTAAACATCTTTTGAGAATGTAACTCAAAACAAATCCAAATTACTCACTGAAATATATTTTTTTAGTATTATTATTATTGATTTTTTTTCTTAGTATCTTTTATTGGCTTTTATTCATATAATTATTGATTAAATTATTGTGTATTTGAAAAAAAATATTATATTTATACACAATTTCAAAATATTAAATAAATGAATATTTAAATTTAAAAAATATTATAAATGTGGAATAAATATACAACAAAAGCCAATTTAAATATGTTGCTTAAAGTGTAATTCTTTTTAATATTTAGCAACATTGAAAAATGTGTTGTCTCAAACAAAGTCAAACATAGACAACATGTAAATAAGTGTGGTCTTACTCAATGAAACATTTTATAAAATGTTGTTTAAACAATTGACAACATTTTATAAAACGTTATTTGAACAATAAGCAATATTTTATGAAATGATGTCTAAACAATATATAACATTTAAAAATGCATAGCCTAAGTAAAAATGTTGTCCAAAAGTTGTTTCAAAATTTTTGTCTAATGTAAAATATGGGACACAAGTTTTGGAATTTTTTCATTTTAGAGAACAAATCGTTGCCTATAATCTACCGCAACAAACGTATACTCCACATCTGGAAAACTGTTACCTAAAATTAGGCCACGATTTTTGGGCTTTTAGATCACACTTTTGGGTCGTTTCCTAAAGTAAAAAATGTAGTGGTCTCTTCAAATTCAACTTGCTTACTAGAACATGCTTGTGTCTACTGCATGAAACTTCAACACTTTCATAATGATTATCAACGTATCCAATTCCGTGTACTCGTCCATTCTATTTTCATCGATAACCTCTTACCAAAATTTGTTCCTTAATCTTTCCTCCTCAACAGGATATAGGGGACTTCATTCTGAGATAGTCATAGTAGAAGTAGACTCAAACATTGCTTGAGAATATATACTCTCAAAATATTCCTACACATACAAGATAATTTGTTATAAAAGTATTAAAAAAATTTACAGATGTAAAAGAAACTCACATGCGTCCACCTAGATTAATTATCAACAAATGCTTTAGTGCTCTTTCTTATATGTGTTCAAAGACTTCGTCTTCATGAACTAAGCAACCAAGCTCTTATGTATGAAAACAAAATCATTAGAAAGTAAAGAATTAGTAAACATTAAAGAGATCTCTCCCAACAAATAATTGACACACATGAAGTTAATATAAAATCACACCATAAACTTAAGGTTCACCTTTATATTGATGAGAAATCAATATAGACCCATGTATAAGTTATGACGGTGATAATGAATGACTTTTTTTTCTATCATTTTGATTAAATTTTGAATTGGAAATAATACTTTTTAAATTATAATTTATTGATGACTAATATTTCTTGATCTCTTTGCACCGCATGATTTTCTTCCCTTATATCATTATAATTTTCCATTTAAAAAAAGTTATTCCTAGTATTATGTCTAGATAGAAAATTTAATAACTTTTAAGACATTCATATTTATTAAATTTAACTTAATTATTATCAAAGTCAAAAAAATATTTAAAAATAAATAATTATTAATAATTTTAAAATATCAATAATTATGATATTTTTAGTCGAACTATATTGATATTATTTTTTTAATCAAAACTGATTTAGATCTCTTCAATTAACATTGACAAACTTTTTCATTGAGGTTGGCAAATATTGATTTTAGCTAATGTCAAACATAATTATTTTGATAAAGTTGGATCATAATTATTTATATGACGCTGGTGGTTATTTCTGCATGATTTTTTAATCGATGTCGATTAAAATTTTTCTCCATTTAACATTGGAAACAAATAAGTTAATTTTTGCCAATAATTTTCTTAGTTAACATACAAAAAATGCTAACAAATTATTGAAAAACAATAATATTGGTATTGTAGATAAAAAAAATCTTTCAACTTCAATAGAGAAAACTTTAATTAATATCAAATAAATAAGAGTGAGATAAAACAATAAAAACATAAACCTAATAATGTAAATGAAAAAATAATTTTTATTAAAATTAATAAAAAACGGTAGTGTACATTAGTCAAAAAGTAATTTATCTAATATTGTCAACATACTTTTAATTAACGTTAATAAAAAAATAACTCTAACCTACATTATTTAAAAAATAAATTTAATTAATGTTAGTTAAAAACACTTTGGCTAACATAAAATAAAAATAATCTCACTTGACATAAATAGAAAAAAAAAGATTTCACACCATTAATATCGATCAAAATTAATTAGAAATACTAAAAATTAATGAGTTACTCAAAACTTTAATTAGACTAACAATTAATACAAATGTAACATACACATTTCAATCAATATTTCAATGAATTAGTATATCAATATTTGACCAAATTAATATTTAAACTAATAATTGACTAACTTATCATTTAACATAAAATAATCTTGGAAATCAATAATCCACAGTATTAATATTTTCCTAAGATAATATATTTTAAATATTTGATTAAACGAAAATCATGTGAACATATATGTGAACTATATAGATTTGAACATTTCTTTTTCAAAACATAATAAGTTAACCTTTGAAATTAATATTTTACTTGAGTAATATTTTAATTAATGGTTGACTGAATCAATATTCGAAATTCATATATTTTAAATATTTAACTAAATTAATATTATGTTAATATATTGAATTTTTCTACTTTAGAAAATATTTTTATAACCTATCTTTTTTAAAGTATACATTGTTGGGAAAAGGAGTTAAAAAGGAATGAGGTGAGTAGGGTCTAGGATTTTACAAATCTGACCAGAGACTATAAGCACATATAAGATGAATAATATTATGGCTTATTTAATATGGCATGATCCAAAATTGATTCATAACTAATTGATTAAAGGAATCAAACCACAATCACTTTTCTCAATTAAGAAATTTGAATTTTAATTATGGAATAATAATTACTTTTAATACGATTTCTATGTATTACATTCATATACTAATTTTATTATATATACATATATTTTATACATACGTTTATATGTCTTAATTATAATAATATTAATTTGCAGTAATACTTATTTTATTCAGTAGTAATGTATATATATATATATATATATATATATATATATATATATATAGCATGTATTATATATACTAAATTTAAATTATTAAACTGACATACAGGTATTAAATTAATGTTCTAATAATTACTTTTGAAAAAGTATTGAATTTTGTAACAGTTACATTCTATTTAATAATACATGCATTTAAATGTTTACCCTCATACACTTAATGTGAAGTCTATAAGTAACAAGCAATGTTATGGTATGACTTGTGGATAAAACAAAAATCAAAATACTGAAAAGAAGTTGCAAAGAGATTGAAGATGGGGCAGAAGAAAGGTTTGTGTCTTGCAGTGTTTTTCATGGTTTATGGTCTGCTGGTAACAACATTCTCTGCATCTGCAAACCTTCCAGACTATTGCAATGGCTATGAATCAATGGTTAACTCTTGTGGAAATGATTTGACAGGATCAGGACCCAGTTTCAGCCCAAGTAGAGATTGCTGTATCGGATCATTTAATGGCTTCAACCATGCCATGCTTGACCATGGTAAGGGTATAGTCAACTTTTGTAAATGTATGCAGTTTGCTGTGAAAAATCTGAAGTTTGATCCACACAAAATTATCCAAGTTCCCGATGAATGTGGCTTTAAAATTAATTTTTCTGTCGATAAATGTGTATCTGGGAAACTTCTTGCTCCCTCTCACCAGAATATTCCAGAAACCGTTCATGTGTAATTTGTAGAACTGGTTACTGAACCAGTGAAAGCATAAGCAAATTCATGGTGTTCTGGAACTGTTTGTGGCTTTTTAAGTGCATTACCTTCTTAGAGGAATATGTGACAAAATTTTAATCCGTTGGAACAAATTCATGTATATTTTTGGTATATTTTAGAATTGTTTGTGACTTTTAAAATAGTTTTTAGATGTTGGATCTCAAATCCACGAGTAACTTCTTCAATAATTTACGAGCAAATACAAAATAATAATTTATAAATAAATATAAAATTTATTTTTAAATTGATTTTGTAAGATTAAATTTATCTAATTTTTTTTACCAATTCAACAAAATACAAAAGTTAAATAATAATAAAATTACTAATAAAATGGTAAACAATTATTAATAATTCAAATATTTCAATATTAATAATATTTTTATTATTAATATTATTTTTCTGTTAAAGTTTATTAACATTGACGCCGAAAATATTATTTATAATTGACGCTGAATACAATTATTTATACCAAAATCAATTACACTTATTTTTACGATGTCATTGGTTATTTTGTTTGATTTTTCCATTGATGACGATTAAAAAAAATTTCTATTTAACATTTGACAAAATATCTCACTCTTTTGTTTCTTAGAAGATTAAAATATATACAACTTAAACTTTTTCTTATATCCATTCAAATCCATTCAAGATCCGCTAATCAATACATATCCAATATAATCAATCATATTTAATGAAATATTACTAAATAAAAAAACACACACACATACATATATATAAAATAAAGATATATTATAATCACAATACCCCCTTAAGTTGGAGCATGAAGATCTTGAATGCCCAACTTGCAAATTAAAAAATAATATTGTTGTTTTCTTAATACCTTGGTAAAAATATCTGCAAGTTGCTCATTGGTGGGGACAAATCTGGGATGAATCACTAGTAAAAAAAACACATTTAACCGCGATTCTACAAGGCTTACAATCGCGGTTCCAGAACCACGGTAAAAAGTACTGAAACTACCATCGAAGTTGTATAATCGCAGTGGAAAGTATAACATACCACCACGGTGTAATAAAAACTGCGGTGGTATGGCTCGCCGCGTATCCGCCACACTTCCGCGCCTCACCGCCTCATAGCTAAATGCGGAGGAACCACCACCATTGTCTCTGGCACCGCCTTCAAACACCTTGAGGACCAAATATGAGCCCAAACCAGACTCTCCATCACCTCCGCGCGTTACCCACGCGAGTCGCGAGCCGTCAGCGCTCCTCACCACCACTTCTCCCAATCCGTCACACCTCCACACCCTCTTAGCACCTTCCACGCATTCTGCCACCATCTTTAAGACCAAGCCGACATGCTCACCCTCACAGCTTCTACCACCATGTTTAGCACAATCTCTGTCATCATAAACCCTAATGTTGCCTCCACTAACCCAAACTCCCTCACCCCCGTTTTCACTTGTGTTTGTGCTTATTTGCTTTAGGGTTGGAAAGTCTCATATACCTGTCAGAATGAACAATTACACCATAATTAAAAACAATGGACAACTTTTTTCTCATTTAATTTGAGCATTAAAACTGGAATCAATAGAAGAGGTAGAAAATAAAGAAGAGAAAATAGAGAGAAAGAGAATCTAGAGTTTGGAATGGAAAAGAAGGAAGAGAAAAGGGCGGTTAGAAGGAAGAGAGGGTTAGATCCATGAAAGACGACGACGGTGAGAGATGGCGGGATGACGGTGAGAGATGAGAGTGTTGTGCGAGACAGAGGGAAGATGAAAGCGTAAATGAAAAAGTGAGCGCGGGTTCCCTAAAATAGGGGATACAATCGCAGTTCCCCAAACAACCATGGTCGTATCCACCTATCACCACGGTTTTGGAAACAACCGCCGTGGTATCTCATTGCAGCACCAATTTAAAAATTATTAAACAGCCTACCACCACGGTTCTGAAAACAACCGCGGTGGTATCTCTCGGCAGCAACAATTTAAAATTTATTTAAACAGTCTACCACCGCGGTTCTAGAAACAACCGCGGTGGTATCTCATTGCAACAATTTTTTTAATATTTGTGTGCCTTACCACCACGGTTCTGGCACTAACCACGGTGGTATCGCTGCACTTAATTTCAAAAATGCTACCACGTTTCTTTTTAACGCGATTTCCTATTAACCGCGGTGATATCCTGTTGTCAAATGTCATTTTTCTACTAGTGAATATTCCCCGAGAACAAACCCATCACAAATAAAATGACAATCTACTTCAATGTGCTTGGTTCGATCATGAAAAACTGGATTCTAAGATATGTGTAGAGGAGCTTGACTATCACAATGCAAACATGGGTGTAGTGTGTATGACGTTAAGACTAGATAAAATTCCCTTCAACCATTTTAATTCACAAATAGTCATAGCCATTGAGTGATACTCAGCTTTAGCAAACGATCTGGACACAGTGTGTTGCTTTTTCGTCTTCTAGGAGATAGGAGAGTCACTAAGAAATATAATCCAACTCATAAGTCATCTTTGAGTCAGCGGGCAACCAGGTCAATCGACATTGCACCATCCATGTAGGCGTAGGTCACATTTACTACGCAACAAGATACCTTGTCCTGGATTCTGTTTCAAATAATGAACAACTCACAGTGCTGCGTGTCAATGATCCTCCTTTGGTTGTTGCATGAATTGAGACAAAACATGAACACAATAGGACAGTTTGGGTGGGTGAAACACATATAAATCAATTGTCCAATCAAGCGACGGTACGACTCTGGGTCTACAAGTAGTGTAGTAGTGGACAAAGCCAAACTATGATTCTGTTCCATAGGAACAAGAGCAGGTTTAGCACCCTACAAACCAACTTCAGAAATTATATCAAGTGCATATTTCCTTTGACACAAGTAAAATCCATCTGGACTTCGAGTGATTTCAACACCAAGGAAATACTTCAAGACACCCAAATCTTTCATATGAAAACAAGCACTCAAATAAACTTTAATCTGGATAGATGCACTGTCATTTCCTACAACAATTAGATCACCAACATACACAAGCACACTGAGGTGAATATTACCATTGTTCATGGAGAATAAGGAATAATCTGATTATGATTGCTGAAACCCGTATCCCTTCAATGCAGCTGAGAGTTTAGCAAACCAACATCGAGGAGCTTGCTTAAGCCCATAAAGTGACTTTTTCAACTTACACACCTTACTGGGAACCGAGACTTGGAAACTAGGCAGCAACTTCATATAAACTTCCTCTTCAAGATCACCATAAAGAAAGGCATTGTGGACATCCATTTGATGAACCTCTCAATTCTTTACAGCAGCTACTGCAAGAAATACTGTAGTCATATTAAAAGTTGGAGCAAAGATCTCAGTGTAGTTAATCCCTACAACTTGGTGATTCCCAAAGATTACAAGCCTAGCTTTGAAATTTTCCACTGTGCCATCAGAGTGCCTTCTTGTTTGGTGGTAGGTCATCTATCACCCACGTATCATTTTTTTTTCCAATGCCTATAACTCATTTTGCATTGTATCTCGCCATCGCTCGTCTTTTACTGCCTTAGAATATGTCACAGGTTCACAGTCTATATGTATTACAACTCACATAGTGTGCAATGGGATAGGAATTACCTGAGAAATGTTGCGGTTTAGGAATTCCAACTAACATTGGTTGAAAAATAACTATGATCTAATATTAGCAATAAGATACTCCTAATGATAGATGTCCAAAAATAAACATGATTGACTTTAGTTCAAAAGAAACATTCACCAACACTTATAAAAAGATGTTAAGATTACGATACTTGAACCTTGGTGAAGCTAACAATGCCTTTGTTGTAGTCAACTTGATGATTTCCGAACCAAAATCAAGTTGAGAAGAAAATACAAAAAGAAGTGATATGAATTTGAAAATTATTCCTAATTTTCGTTTAAAATTTAAAATTATCTAATTTTATGCAATCCAATTATTGTAGTAAAATTCTATAAGTTCAATTTATTTAGATATTTCTTATTTAAACAATATATTTTGTTATACAACATTTCAATTTCTTTATAAAAATGACTTAGCCTTTTCAAATTCCTTATTCAAACGCACTATAAGTCTTCACTTAAAAATGACAAAAGTTTGAACAGAAATCAATACAAAGACTAAAGTGATGATAACTTTAAAAATTCACATAACTTGGAACAATTTAGAATGAATACGCAACCAATCTAAAATATTTGAAATTAGTAAAAAAGAACAAGAAAATAGATGGACGAGAAAATTTGTTTGGGTTAAAATTAAAAAAAAATTAATTTGAAATATTTAAATATGTTTTTAATTCCTATAATAAGTAGGTTTTGATTCTTGTTCTTATAAAAATTTTCTCTTCTTAACTTCTTTATAATAGAAAATTATTGTTTTCATTCCGTTTTTACACTACACTTGCTTATTTGTTGAACAAGTTAAGTGGTCATTCTAACTGACACCTATTTATGATATAATGTGAACATTTGTGACAAGTAACATATAGTTTTATGAGATTAATAGGTTAAAAATAAAATTATCTTGATAAGGACTAAATGATGGTATATTATCTTCATTTTCAATCTCCACAATCATTAGTAGAAAAACATTGTTCTACATCGTCGAATAAGGACGGTTAAAACACGAACCGACGTTGTAAAAAACACAGTGATATTTTTGTAAATAATTGAATATATATGACGTCGGTTCACCATCAACCGACGTCAATATACATAGTTAACGTCGGTTGGCAACTCCAACCGTCTTCAAAAATACAGTAAAAATAAAAATTAAAAATTTTTATATTTTAATTTGGTGCTAACTAGATAACGTCGGTTGGCAGGTTCCAACCGACGTTATACACACTACAGTTGACGTCAGTTTTGTCCTGTACCCGACGTTATATAGGATAAGACAAATTTAGAGAAACATTTTGGGTGAAATTAGGGTTATATATGACGTCGGTTTACCCTTTAAACCGACGTCATATGCATATGACTTCGAGTAGAAGGCTTCAACCGACGTCATATGCCTTCTTAAGTGACCCCTCACCATTTTGATTTTCACTTTTTCCTCTCGCTTTTATGCTTGTGCCTTCACCGTTCACTGTTCCGAGTACCTCTTTGGCGATTTCGAGCGCCATTCTTGCTTCCTTGAACTTCTCTTCTCATTTCCTCCATCACTTTGCCTTGTTACTCATTTTTGGCTGTTCAATTTTCGTTGAACGTGATTTACTCTAAGGTTTTACTCCACCTTGCTTTTTATTGCTTTCTTTTCATGTTTTGATGTTTTATTGAATCTTAAGTTTGGTTTTTATGGTTTTGCAAGTGTTCCCTTTGTTGTATTTGTGATTTTGGAATCATCTTCTTGTTTGGCCGCCGTCGCTGCACCACTGTTCTACAAGCGGTTCATTTTTATCATCTTTGAAATGTTTAGAATGGTTATCTAGAATGCTTGTGTGTATTGAAATGCTATTTTGTATTTCATTTAATCATTGTTGAATATTGAAATGATTGTGTGTATTGAAATCTTTTTGTGTGATATATATAATAAACGCGTTTGGGTTGAGTCTGGGGATGTTCGATCCCCAAAAAATTTGTATTTTATTTGGTCATTCTTGAATATTAGAATGTTTGTAAGATTGGAATGCTTGTCTGTATTGAAATGGTATTTGTGTATAGTTTGATATATAAGAAACACATTTGGGTTGAGTCCAGGGATGTTCGATCCCTGGCAACTTTTGTATTTTATTTGGTATTAAAATCTTTCACTAAATATAGTGACTGATCGAAGTTGGATAAATGCAAGTCAGATCAGTGATGTGTATGAGAAAGGTGTTGAAGATTTTATAGAATTTGATAAATGGAATGGAGCAGGAATAAATGGAAGATATTTTTGTCCCTGTGTGAATTGTGTGAATTGAAAAATAGTAGATATTGAGTTAATACGAAAGCATGTTCTTTGTGATGGTTTCTTGAAGAACTATACAACGTGGACTTGGCATGGTGTAGTTATAAACTTACCATATGTATTTGAGGCAGATCAATGTGAACATTCTAATATTTATTCTGAAGATTGCATGAAAGACATGATTCGTGATATTGGAGAAGAGAGTTTCCACGAAGCCCATGTATATGATTCATTGAAAGATAATTCAAGAACAAAATTGTATTCCGGTTGTTCAATTTTGTCACGTTTGTCAGCAGTATTACGGTTATTTAATATGAAGGCAAGAAATGGGTGGACTGATAGAAGTTTTACTGAATTGCTTGAACTTTTGCATGAAATACTTCCTCAAGGTAATACATTGTCGACCAGTCACTATGAGGCCAAGAAGATATTGTGTCCAATGGGTATGGACTACCAAAACATACATGCTTGTCCAAATGATTGTATACTGTATAGAAAAGAATTCGAAGGATTGCATAAGTGTCCAAGATGCGGGCTATCAAGATATGAAGTAAAGGATGATGACAAGGAAGAAGATGACATGAAAAAGAGTCCTCTTGCAAAAGTATTGTGGTATCTTCCAATCATACCTCGATTAAAACGTTTTTATGCCAATGTTAACTATGCAAAGAACTTGACATGGCATGCAAATGGAAGAAAATGTGATGGGTTGTTACGACATGCTGCAATGGAAGAAAATCGATTCTTTGTATCCTGAATTTGGAAGTGATCCAAGAAATCACAGACTTGGTCTTGCAACTGATGGAATGAATTCATACGGTAATTTAAGTAGCAAACATAGTTCATGGCCTGTTTTGCTATTTACTTACAATTTGCCGTATTAGTTCTACATGAAGAGAAAATATATGATGTTGTGTATGATGATATCAGGACCAAGGCAACCCGGAAATGACATAGATGTTCATCTAAATCCTTTGATAGAAGACTTGAGATTGTTATGGGATGAAGGTGTTGAGGTTTTTGATACACATGAGAAGGTCAATTTCAATTTGCGAGAAATGTTATTTTACATAATTAATGATTTCAATCAATATTTTAATGAATTAGTATATCAATATTTGACCAAAATTAATATTTAAACTAATAATGGACTAACTTATCATTTAACATAAAATAATCTTTGAAATCAATAATCCACAGTATTAATATTTTCCTAAGATAATATATTTTAAATATTTGATTAAACGAAAATCATGTGAACGTAGATTTGAACATTTCTTTTTCAAAACATAATAAGTTAACCTTTGAAATTAATATTTTAATTAATGGTTGACTGAATTAATATTTGAAATTCTTATATTTTAAATATTTAACTAAATTAATATTATGTTAATATACGTTTGAAATCTTTCTATTTTATAACCTATCTTTTTTAAAGTATACATTATTGGGGAAAGGAGTTAAAAAGGAAAGAGGTGAGTAGGGTCTAGGATTTTACAAATCTGACCAAGACTATAACCACATATAAGATGAATAACATCATGGTTTATTTAATATGGCATGATCCAAAATTGATTCATAACTAATTTTCTAAAGGAATCAAACCACAATCCCATTTCTCAATTAAGAAATTTAAATTTTAATTATGGAAAAAAAGTTGCTTTTAATACAATTTCAATATATTATACTCATATACTAATTATATATACATATATTTTATACATAAGTTTACATGTCTTAATTATAATAATATTAATTTGGAGTATTCTTTTTTAATAATTGTATAAACTATATTTATAAATTTACAATCAATTACATTCTATATAATAATAATGCAGTTATGTTTACCCTCGTACACTTAATGTGAACACTATAAGTAACAAGCAATGCTATGCCATGACTTGTGACTCGTGGATAAAATAAAAATCAAAATACTGAAAAGAAGTTGCAAAGATATTGAAGATGGGGCAGAAGAAAGGTTTGTGTCTTGCAGTGTTTTTCATGGTTTATGGTCTGTTGGCAACAACATTCTCTGCAGCTGTAGACCTTCCAGACTATTGCCATGGCTATGAATATATGGTTAACACTTGTGGATATGATTTGACAACAACAGGACCCAGTTTCACTCCAGGTCATCCTTGCTGTGGCGCATCACGTTTTGCCTTCGAATATGCCATGCGTGACCATGGTAAGGGAATAGCCGACCTTTGTAAATGCCTACAGTTTGGTGTGAAAAATTTGAAGTTTGATCCAAACAAAATTATCAAAATTCCCCAATTCTGTGGGGCTTATATTAATATTTCTCTTGATAAATGTATATCTGGGAAACTTCTTGCTCCCTCTCGCTAAAATATTCCTGAAACCATTCATGTGTAATTTGTAAAACTGGTTACTGAACCAGTGAAAGCATAAATAAATCGAAGGTGTTTAAGAACTATTTGTAGCTTTTTAAGTTCATTACCTTCGTCGAGGTATATGTTGAAAGAAATAATCTAATTAGGGTTTTCAGTTTTGTATGATTATAGCATATGAGTACATCAAATTATATAAAGATAAGAAGAATCAGAACTTGGAATAAAAGAGGAACTTTAATTCATCACCTATTGGTTTTGTCCTTTCCTGATCAATGGTCTCTGCAAAGAATTAGAGAGAAGAGTGTGTACAAACTGTTCTCAAAGTCAGAAGCATATACAAAGAACTGTCTTCTTTATTCTTTAAAAGGGTAGAATAAAAACTAACTCTGAACAGTTGTACGGACTCTATATATATTATTAATTAATAATGAGCTCAACTCACCTATTATTAGCTGACCCAATAAATATTCACACAATATAAATAATATTATTTTATGTAACCAAATAAATAATAACAATCAAATAAATAATAACAATAATGGTTACGTAATATTTTGACTAGACAAATTATTAATTTATGTATATCCACGAAATAATTATTTTAACAATCTCCCACTTGGACAACATAAATTAGATCACAACATTGAAAATTGTCGTAACCGGGGCCACGACGGGGACGGCGAAAACATATTTTAAATTTCATAGAGTCGCCACTATAGTTTATTATGGAAAACTACAGAAAAACCAAAAATCTGATCTTCGAACCAAACTAAAGTCCGGGAGTCGGTTACG
>Ga0209700_105788_pt1 | contig 20199 bp, 8 predicted proteins | sample SiratroredBW_FD_187528 | JGI IMG/M metagenome (GOLD analysis project Ga0209700, IMG submission 187528) | Root nodule microbial communities of legume samples collected from California, USA - Siratro red BW (SPAdes) (version 2) | ecosystem: Host-associated > Plants > Roots > Nodule | place: USA...
TTATTTTTTTTTTTTTTTTTTTCCCTCAACCTTCATTATGCTAATATTCTAATAATAGAACATCTTACTAATCAAACTCAAAAATCCATACTCTAAAAAAAAAAACTAAAAATCAAAGTTTCGTTGTCTATAATAATTCCACCCACTCATCTAAAAACGAACAACTTTCATTCTTCTATTAAGATCTAAATAGTTCCATGTGCAATTTAATAAAACTTTAAACGCATAGTTAATTAATTAATTAAGGGTTAAACATAGTTTAAATTCAATAACCAGTTTCAATTTATTTGACACATTTTATGAGTCCTTATACGGATATCATGATAATTTTCCTCCTTTGATTAATAAGTGAATAAAGAAAATCATATTCCCACATGTACTAAATACTCATTAAAAATATTTATTTACAACAAGTAAAACAAAATTAGAATTTTGTCAATTGATACTTTCTTTTTCAACAACCTCAAGTTGACCATTTTTAATTTTGAAGTGTCTAACAAAAAAAATAAGTTTATTAAAAATATCTTATTGGTATAACTTTTTAATTTCAAAATTAATTTAATTATCTTAATATAAAAATATTTCTTTAAGCCAATAGAAAAACATATACCTATTTAAAAAACCTATTAAATATCAATTACAAGTTTATATATATATATATATATATACTCAAATGAATATTTTTTATTACTTTCAGGTCAATGCTAACCAATGTTTAACATACATTGATTAAAAAATGAATGGTTTTTAATGCATAAAATGTTTATTTTATAATTTATTACTATGATTCTATAAAATTTATAAAAGTTACATACTAATCAACCATAAAAAAACACTCACTTTTTCAAAAAGAAATACTTTTATTGATATATATATATATATATATATATATATATATATATATAAATAAAAGAGTGTTTTTTCTAAGGTTAAAAAGTATTTTGATATCATGTTCTTTTGTATATTTTTAAAAATTTAATATGAGTTTTAATACTAATATAATGTTACAACGTGATAGATTCTTATTAAATGTTTTAAAAGGTTTTAAAACTAAATATGTGTATATAAACATTTAATTTAACACTTTTAAGATGGAATCAAGCATGTGTATAATGATGATTTTTTTAGTTGTTTGGATGCATTTGTAGCTTGAAAAAAAGAAAATACAACAATACAATATTTGATATAAATAATACTATTTTTCTTTAGATGGTATAGTAGGTTTGATAAGTACTTTTAATTGGATAAAAACGATTTGGCTTGTCAGTTGACTAATCAAACTGGTTGACTAACTTTTTCTTATTATATTTATTAAAATTAATCTAATAAAATATATTTATTAAATAAATAAATATTTTCAAATTTATTAATTTCAAATAAATATATTTCTTTATTCAATTGATTTTGAGATATTCTATACTAAATATTTATTTTTTATTTGTCTAAATGCATTGTGATTATATGTTGATAATTAGAGAGTGAGATGGCTACAATTCCTTTAAACTAATTTGAATAGTTTTTTAAAATGTAAAAGCTAGATGTAATCAATTAAACACTTAATTTTTATTTGTCAAAAAAAATATGATAAGTCAGCACTTAATTTTTAAAGTTAAATAAATTTTGATAAATGTTGACAATATAAACACAAAAGTTAACTTCAAAAATTTATATGAGAATAATACAAACCATAACTGAAGACAAAGTACAATCACTAACAACACAATATGAAAAAATCACGAAGAAAGGGAAAGAAAAAGAACTAGATTACACAATATGAAAAAACGATGAACAAAGGGAACGAAAAAAAAAAACTAGATTTTAATTATAAACTCTTAGAGGAGATGTATGAAATTTCACCAATTTGACGCGATGTAGATAAAAAAATGTGGGTGCAAAACGCAAAAGCTGAAATGTCCCTATATTTATAACATTGCCTAAAATCCGCCATCATGGAGAATTTAACTCACTAATAATATAAAATAGACCCTATTAAAACATAAATTATTATAATAACTAAATATATGAGATATTATACATTTATTGAAGTTGTATTGCAAATCAAATATTTGATTACACAGAAACATTGAAAATAAAAACAGAAAATTATCTTTCACCATAGAATATAAGAATGAAACCAATAAATTAATTATTTCTCTTGCCTTTTCGTTAAATTAAATAATTTATTTCTATTATTATTTTTTCCTTTCCACCCTTTTACTTTCACTCCTGAATCCAAATAAAAATAAATTTATTTGAATTAGTTTCACATCAATTGTTTTAAATTATATAAGTATATTGATTTAAAAAATTAAAGAGATATATTATTAAACAGAATAATCGAGTAATAATTTATCTATAAATAAAAAAAGTACCAAAATAAAGCATAAAACTAATCATAATTATATCATAGTAAATAAAAATTTATGATTTATATTTCTAGTAAAATATTATAATATTCTTTATAAATAATAATATATGAAACATCTAATAACACCTATTGTTTTTTTTCCGTTCCGATGCAATTTTTTATAAAATTTTTAAAATGAAAAAAAAAATTATATTTTCTATTTTAGCTGAATTATGTCTAAGTTGACTTGATTTTATTAAAAAAATAATAAAATGGTTTTGTATTATATACTATTCCAATTAATGCTATGATTTTCATTAAAATTAAACCATAATAATACGATTTCATTATAAATTAAATAAAATAATCATGACACTGTTTTTTCATAATAAGAATTAAAAAAAAAAAACTGAAATTGTACAGGACACTATTTCAATCAATGCTACGACTTTTGTTAAAATTATATCATAATGATATAATTTCACTCTAAATTAATTGTTTTTTTCACAATGACACAATTTTATTATAAAAAAAATAATAAAATTATTTAAAAATTAAACTGAAATGATACCAGATACTATTTTAATTAATGCTATAATTTTCATTAAAATTATACTATAATAATATAATTTTATTCTAAATTAAATAAAATTATGTCATAATGGTAAAATTATTCCATGAATTAAAAAGTTATCTATTTTAAAAATTTTGTAAAAAAATTACACTAGAATAAAAAAAAAAAACAACACCCATTATACAATATTAATTATATAATATTAGTGAAAAAGAGAATTTCACGTCTTTATATTTAAAAAATAATAATACGGCTGGTTAAATAATAAAGTGTAGATAGTTTATAATGTGAAATTATGTTGGAAGATGTCATGATATGACGATTATAAAAAAGTTTGTATAATAATAATAATAATAATAATTACAAAACTAAAATATAACATAAAAAAAATATGTGTATCAAAACAATATTTACATATAGTAGAGAATTTTCCAGTGACTATGCAATATCGAAGGAGTTGTTATTATATAAGGTTACTTACAGGCACACGTTACCACAACTCACTGATCAAATAGCAGATACAGAGATGAGAAAATTTAGGGTTTTCTCTGCGCCGCAACGGAACTCTGCGGCCATTGCATTGCTTCTCCTCCTTCATCAGACTCCAAAAGAGGTTTTTCCAGTTTTGCACAAACCATCAATAAGAGGGGTAAAGTCACTTTATCACGAACCATATTTTTTCCCAGGCATTTTCTGGCGCAGATTCATAGTCTCGTCCAATCTTTTACTCTTACATAGTCCATTGATCATGACGTAGGATTAATCGTACAATAGGAGTTAGGTGTTGTGTTTTTTTTTCTTTACGTATATCGATCCCACCTTAGGTCAAATGTTTTTTTTTTTTTTTTTTCTCATTTCTCGAACTCAATTATCACCCAAATGCCATTACCTTAATTATAGCCATCAGAGGTCAATAAAGCACTCAACTTTCATGTGGTAGAACAAATATTTGGGCTTGACTAAGTAAATTACGAGATATTGATCAATGGGTTGTGCAAAATAGGAGAAACCAGAGCTCCTTGCTCAGAATAGTTGAAGGGTGATCAACCATGTCTGATGTGGTAATTACAACCCAATCTCTATTGAAGGGTAAACTTGTAAATGAAACTTATAATTTGTATTCTGAAATGGTATTTCTCCAGATGTTATACCTACTATACTGATTGATGCCTTGTGTAAAGAAGGAAAGATAATGGTATGACTCTGATGGGTGTTACTTAATTAACGAAGTTAAAAATGTAAATATGTATTCAATGGTATGACTCAAATGGGAGTAAACAATGTTTACAGTTATAATATCATGATTAATGGATTATGGAAGGGTAGAACGATAGATGAGGCTATGAATCTCTTTCAGGAAATATGCATGTGGAATGTGGTTCTTGATATAGTGACTTACCACATTCTCTTGTTGATGGTTTATGCAAATCTTGGAGAATCTCTTATATTTTGGCTCTGGTTGAAGAGATGCATGATAGAAATCAACAATCAGATATAATCACTTACATATTTCGGTATTGGATATTCTATGCAATTGAATTATGTAGGCATTACAATTGAATTATTCAGGAAAATGACACGAGAATTCAAATCAACATGTGCGCTTGCATAGTACTTGTTGATGGAACTGTAAGGTGGGTAGACTTTTCAAGATCTTTTGATTCGAGGCTACTGTCTCAATATACACTTTATGGTTTATGTAAACAAAATTTGCTTAATGAGGTATTGACCTTGTAGTTCATGATGGAAGACAATGGACTATATTACAGACTTTTGCTTTTGGACTGTTATTAAGTCAGTTTGAGGTTAGAGTGTGCAGGGATATAAATCAGAATTTAGAAGTACCTTGCTTAAGGTGACTGAGCCTGTATTTATAGGCGTAGTAGTGAGCTTAATGAGCTTGGACCCATTCTTTTCTGTCATGATTTGGTAACAGAATAATAACGGACAGAATAATAACGGACAGAATAATAACGGACAGAATAATAACGGACAGAATAATAACGAACGGAATAATAACAGACATAATAATAACGGGAATTAATTACAAGATATTCAATTACACTTTTGCATTTACTCGGATACCCTCGCCTTATATGTAAGGCGTAGTTAATTAAGATTACTTATCGATCGGTCATTAGTTATCGGTCAACCCTATAGTACATAGGCCCCCCAAGTCCTCGAGGGCGAGTAACGACCGAAGAGGATTTAGTATTGAGTAGGTAATGATTAGCTTTGTTGCGCTCTCCGTCTAAAACATGTGATAAAGGTGGATTTACACGCGCCTTTTCTTGATTTGCGTGAGTCCCATTTTCGAGTGTGATGTGACAACTCCCTTCATCTGAATTGTTAAAAGTTGTAATAATACACCTCACGGTCTGTGGGTGTAAAACTAAAATGCCGAGAAGCTGATATAAACAGATAAACTGATAGAAGCTGAGATAAGCTGAGAATGAGGCTCTGATGAGCTGAGAATGAGGCTCTGATGAGCTGAGAATGAGGCTCTGATGAGCTGAGAATGAGGCTCTGATGAGCTGAGAATGAGGCTCTGATGAGCTGAGAATGAGGCTCTGATGAGCTGAGAAGCTGAGATGTTTATACACCTCTCGGTGTGGCGCTAAGATGTTTATACACCTCTCGATGTGGCGCAAAGATGTTTATACACCTCTCAGTGTAATGATCGCGGATGGAGGTCTCATGGTAAGCCAAGAGTACCTGAAGCTGGAGCCACCTTTTGGTTGGCCGTAATGATCGCGAATGGAGGTCTCATGGTAAGCCAATAGTACTTGAAGTTGTAATGATTGCAAGTGGAGGCCTCATGGTAAGCCAAGAGTACCTTAAGCTGGGGCCACCTTTCGATCGGCCGTAATGATCGCGAATGGCCAAGAGTACCTTAAGCTGGAGCACGTTTCGGTCATAATGATCGCAAATGGAGGTTTCATCGAGAGATAGCCCATCAGTTCCCTGTCAAAACCAAATTAAAAAGATACTGGAAAGGTTTTGACAGAATAAATGTATTATAATAACAAGCCTCCAACAGTTAATTAAAATAAGTCATATTTCAAAAATAAAAAGATTAGAAAAATTAATCTGAGCAGTGCTGCCCCATGTAAGATTTGTTGGATAGGCGGATGTAACGTAACTCCTTATAAAGGTTGTCACCTATCTCATCTGAGTGCTAGAGATAGAAGAGAGTAATTCCTCCCTTTCCGAGAGAAAATTTTAGATCAACAGTATCAAAGTAGTAATCAGCTTGTCACCCAAGTGGGAACATCAAAGTAAGAGGACATATCTAAGGTATATTGAGCTTGCGCCGTGGCTTGCAAAATGTTGGCTTGTCCAATCTAAATTAAAATTGATCCATGCGACTTCGATGGATTAAGCTCTTTGCACTACAGTAGGCCTTCTCGTCCCTTCATCCAGTTTAATTCAAAAAACTGATAGTGCAGTGGAACACGCTGCTGAAGCAATAGAATCTACATCAATTTGTGTTCTCGAACAGCTTTGAAAAACTGTCTAATCTTTATGCTTGAGAACTACTCCCTTGGTTCAACCAGGCATAATAGGCTTGTCAGCCAACAATTCATCAAAAATGCAGCCAGCACTCCAGAGGTTCACTCTTTAAACCTGCAAGCCATCACGTTTAAGAACTTGTAACTAACGTGCTGAAAGACAATACCATAGACCTTGGGGCAGCGGGATACGGTGGAGTTGCATGGTATCGGTTAGGCGTTGTGGAGGTGGAACTGCTGCCCGGGGTGCACTGGAGGTGCATGGCAATGGTGGTGGCTGGTGTATTGGCAGCACATGAAGCACTGTGGAAGGTACATGGCAGGACGTGCATTGTGTAGTGTGCAGGCGTGGTGCAACTAAGAGGTGCTGGAGGATCCACTTGCTATACGTAGTAGGTGCAGTGGCGGTGGAGAGAGAGGAAGGTCATGGCTTTGGCCTCCACTTCAAGGTAGTGGCGGTCGGTGGCGTCATGGTGCATGGCATGATTGACGGAGAAAGGCATTTTAGGGTTGAACCCATCCTTGCAGCCTAGGTGCGAGTCCCGCGACGAAGGTGCAGGTGCAAGGGGCATGTGCGGTGCAATGCAGCTGCCACCGTCAAGGTGGGTGTCACAGAGGAGGTCGACGAGGTGGCTATAACCCCATGGCCTCCGACAACAACAATAGTGGTTTAAAGAGAAAGAGATTATGGTTCTTGGAGGATTGGGGAGAGGGTAATGAGATGCTGCCGACGGCGGGAGTTGCGGCATGGCAGGCTGGCTCGTTGACAGGGGTGTGACCACGGTTAGAAGGCCTTGTGGTGGTGATGGTATGGTGGGGTGCAACGGAAGTGCACGACGACATCGAACATGGCAAGGGAGCCAGATTCGCCACGCTCCACTAGGCGGTGCAGCAATGCGTCACCCGTACCGGCAACAGGTGGTGGCGGTGGCAGAATCGACGGCCGCGGGGCGTGACCGTGGCGCCGACGACGAGGAGGCTAGAGGCGCTGCCATGGAAAAGATGATCTTAAGAGGTTGCGAATGTGGTGAGACCTGCGAGAGCTTTTCAAACTCCTTGATGAGGGCAAAAATGGAGGGTTTGGTGTTCATGCATCAATAGAGGAGTAGTGCATGCGTCGTCATTGTCTGAGTAAATGCAAAAGCGTAATTGAATATCTTGTAATTAATTTCCATTATTATTATGTCTGTTATTATTCTATCCGTTATTATTCTGTCCATTATTATTCTGTTACCATGACAGAAAAGAATGGGCCCAAGCTCATTAAGTCCACTACTACGCCTATAAATACAGGCTCAGTCACCTTGCAAGGTACTTCTAAACTCTAATTTATATTCTTGTACACTCTAACCTTAAATTTGGAACACTAAAAAAGGAGCAACATCAAGAGCGATTAAAGAACAACTCTAAAAGACAAGAGCGATCAAAGAACAACTCTAAAAGACATTGTTGTTGCTAGAGCCAACCGATCTCTTACAATGACATGGAATAGAGCTGATGACGGACTAAAAATATGTGATTTTGGACTTGCTCAACTTTCATTGGATGAAAGTGCATCGGCTATATTGTGGACAGTAAGTATTCTTGGAAATTGATGTACTTATTATTTCTGTTCTGCTTCTACCTTTGAAGATTTTCATCTGGAAAATGCAATCAAATTTATTTCTCTTTCAAAATCATTCTTCTAACCATTTTGCTGACTGATGATTTTACCTACTCTTATCCGGGACTATGTTGCAATCCGGTGGTACCCTGCACCTGAACTATGTGATTCTTTTTTATTTTTTCTCCTAAATAAGCTTCTTGTATTCTTTCTACATTGCACACCTTTTAATCTTAATCTTTCAGATTCAAAACAGAGAAGGCTAGAAGATACCTTTGGTAGCATGAGGGAAAAAACAGCCTATTCCCTTCACCAAAAACTTTCCAAATACCGATCCTTTCTTACAATCAGTTATGGAACTGATTTTTTAATATTCATAAAAACATTCTTAATTATGGTTGTTTTTGAATCATGGTTGAAAGTCTAGTATTTACTGATAATTAAATAAATAATGTATATAAAAACATTTTTACAAAATGTATGAAACCATTTATTGGTGCATTAGCTACTCATTAGAACATGAATTGGAATCTAGAACACCTATTTAATTACTTGACATATCATTATTAAATTATTAGTGTATCTTGAGTTTTTCAAGTTTCATATTTAAGATGTAACTTTTCCTATAAGGTTTTTGATTTGGCACGTAGATGACAACCCCAGTGAGGTAGCTAAAATTTAGAAAATTATTTTTATTCTTTTGGATAACATCAACTTTTCATCTATTTTTTGCTGTTTATTTTATAAATAAACATTTAAGTAAGATGAAGTATCTCAAATTTCATTGCATCTTTGCTGTTTAAAAGGTACCTGCAAAATAATAACATAATTACCATTCAAATGTCATTATTTTATAAATTTTATCATTCAAATTTCTTAATATATTTTAGTGTTAAATTTTTTAATTTTATACATTTTAAAAGTTAATTAAATTTTTAATAAAAGATTACTTATCATAAAAACAACAAAGTGAAGAAAATCATTTTTAAATAATAAAATAATATTTTTTATTCTTCTAATTATTTTTGGTTAGTTTACAAAATATGAAAAAAAGGAAAGAATGACATTTTTTTAAATAACATCATTTTTTTAAAATTAATAACAAAATAATATCGTTTTAATCTTTACTTTTCACATGTTACTATCTTGTCAGAAATTTAACATTTTAAAAATGTGTAAAAATTGAAAAATTTGTTAGTTTTTTAATTTAAGTAAAATAGTTAAGCAATAAATTTACAAAATAATATCAATTTAACAATTAGGTGAAGTACTATTAATAATGTAGGTACCACGGTTTGTATTATTATTTTTATCAATATGAATTTTGTACTTATTAATTTGACAACCTTTGTGGCTGGTCCACCTTCCTTTTACTCAAATCCTAAAATCAAATGATTTTTTTTCTTCTCCCAATATTGAAATGTTTTAAATATTTATGTGTGAGAGTGTTCATATTTATTTATTTTGATACATTTAAAAGTCATTTGTTATATTTATTTATTTTGATACATTTAAAAGTCATTTGTTGTTAGAATATTCATATTGTTAAGATAAATAAAAAGAGTACGCTATATCACTTAAATTCTTAACATTTAACTTATAGATTTTTTTACTATATGAAAAAGTCGTCTCATACTTTTTGGAAATTAAGATTGATTATATATATAATTGATTAGATTTGTAGCTTAAAATTAAATGATTTTTTTTTCTTCTCGCAATATTTAAAGGTTTTGTTAATCAATTTATATAATTATGAGTGAGAGTGTTCGTATTTATTTATTTTGATACATTTAAAAGTTATTTGTTGTTAGAATATTTATATTGCTAAGATAAATAAAAAGAATACGCTATATCACTTTCTTTTACTATATAAAAAACCGTTTCATACTTTTTGGAAATTAAGAATGATTATATATATAATTGATTATATTTATAGCTTAAAAATTACGTACACGTTAAATGATGTTTAATACGAAATTTGTTTTTTTTTTAAAAAATCAATTTTTTTAAATACAAAGATGTCAAATTTCTAAAAAATATAATATTTTTAAAAATGTAAAATTTTTGAAATTAAAAAATATTGAAACATAAACAAATATTTTCATAAAAAAAACTAGGTAATCTTGATTTTTTATTATGTAAGGGTAAGGTCAAAACTTTGTCGATCCCGAAAAATAAAAAAAAAATGTTTGGTTTTGTCTGTATTTTTGTTTCCTTTTGAAAAATATATATTTTGAAAATTGCCTTCATCTTATTTCTTTAATTGACTCGAAATCTAGTTAATGGTGACTCTCTTTTTTCAATTTTCAAAATCATTTTTTATATTTTCTTTTGAATTATCGTTTATTCTGACGGTCAATGTTACTATTATTTTTTCTTATATTTTTTTATAGTTTAAGTTTGTTTAGATTTAAAGATGAATTTAGAAAAAAAATAAAAAGTAAGAAAAAGTTAAAGTTATTTAAATTAAAAGAAAAATTAGTTTACCAATATATATATATATATATATATATATATATATATATATATATTTTGTCCTTTTTTCTTATTTTCAACTAATCAAAATCTTTGTAAAAAAATAAATTTTGATTATAAAAATATAAACTAAAGTTATTAACTGCTTATATTTTTTTTAATACGATATAAAGTCTTAAAAAAATTCAATAAAACACAAATGACTCGGCATAGCTATATACAAATAAATATATAGGCACACCTATATATATAACCTCTAATTTGAAATAAATAAAAATTCCATCGCATAAAGAATTATGAATAAAATTAATTTAATGAACACTATATCATATTTTTCGTAATTTTTTTTCATAGTTAAAAAAAATGGAAGAGAATTTTTTCGTTTTTATTTTTAGTTATCTTATATTTTTCAATTATTTAGCTTTCAGAGTTTTTTTCGCCTATCGTTTAAAACAAACAAATGCTTAGACTCAAAATCATTGAAATTAATATTAATAGTTTGAGTAAGAAAGGAACCATAACAATTTTCTCTTCTAAAAAACTTTAATTGTGCAAAGGACAAGTACAACATTTTATTCAAACAACAAAATTAGTAAATATGATATGTTACAAAATCAGTTTTTACATGCTTTGTAATTTAAAATTTCAGGTTTTATTCTTTACAAATTTATTTATTCAATTTTAATATTTGTTTTTTATTGTTTATGATTATATATGCAAGATTAAATTTGTATTATTTTGTTGTTGAATTTTTTGTCTCTTCTCGAAAATTAAAATTAATATATATATAGAGAGAGAAAAAGATGGAGTGTTACGAAACAAGTTTGTATATTTTATATAATTTAAAATTCCAGGTTTTGTTCTTTATAAAAAAATCAATTTTAATATTTTGTTTTTTATTGTTTATAATTAATCAATGTAAAGTTAAATTTCTATTAATTTGTTGTCACTTTCTCTTTTCAAAAATATTATTGCAACAATTTTCTATATTCCTTCCTTTACTTTTTCTTTTCCTTTCCCTGAAGCAGACGAAGTGGAAAAAGTACAACCCTGTTGCAACCACATGCTTCATGTCAGTTCCCATGTTTAATATTGAACTCATTTTTTCGCTGTACCCAAATAAATATCTGCACTCAAAATATTAATTTTATGGAACATAATTCTATTAATAAGCAGACATTAACATTCTGAAAGTTTTACAAAGGGAAGGTTTTACCATCGCTTCGGATCCACTGATATATCGAAATTTAATATTTTAATGTTTTATATTATACCATTTAATTTATCAAATTAGTTAGATATGGATTGTTGTTGAACTGATTATTTAAATTACAGGTTTATGTTGGATTATCATTTTTTAACTTTTATTTTAATTTTAGATAAATAAAATAAATATATCAAATTTTTACCAAAAAAATCATGTGTAATCTTAATAATTATTTTTATAATAAATTATAATTGTATATAATTTACTATTAAATTTTAATAAAAAGTATCATATAAAAAATTATTAAGTCAAATAATCATAAAAATATAAATTATTATCTGAACCGAACCATTATTATTTATTTTATCAGTTTTATTTATCTAATATTAATCATCAGACGCTAATAAAAATAATAATAATCAGACATAATCATAGATCTAGATTTCTTCAATAAGATCCTACGACTTTATTTGCCACAGATTTCTTTAACAGGGTCCTACGACCTTTTTAAGTTTAATGTCGTGTCATCAGACAACATATTTCTCCGTACAGGAGACTGTCCCGCAAAAGCTACTCCCACTGACATACAATGAGATTTTCTTTATTTTATGAAAGGTTGATAACCTAAAGTAGGTGAGCACAATGATCCCGTGGGAGAAATGATATATAAAAATATCTATTTTTTAAGTTAAATAATTCAACTTTTTTCAAATTATATATTTTTTCATCACGTATAAGATTTTTTTTTTTAAATCATCACAGGATGTTAAATTTGAAAATTATAGGAAGGAACCAATCTCATTATCATTTGAACCAAATATTGATATTCACTCATGTTTAACTTTTTTTTAAAAAAAATAATTTTGTAATATACGTTATAGAAAATAAATAAAAAAGTATATTCAAGATGAACTCATATATATATATATATATATATATTATGCACTACAAAAGTAATGTAACAAAATATTTAATAGTCCAATTAAGCCTAAAACGATACACAACTATGGCAATTATGTAAAATTTTATTAAATGTCTATAAAAAAATATAAGTCAAACTCTTATTACCTTCTTCTCATTTATAAAGAAAAAAAAAAGAGTCACATTTTTTCTGCATCAAATATAAGCAAATTTTAAACTACTTTTACTTTATTTAATATTATAAAATTATGTATTTTTAAACAAAAATAAAAATTTTAAAGAAATAGTGAAATTTAATGTAGTTAATTATTTTTTGAATATTTATGTAAGCATTTTTTTTCTTTATATATGTACGCATGATAACAGAGGTAGTATTATAAAAATTTATCTTAACTTTCTTTTTTTAAGTTTTGAATATGTTTCTAATAATTCATATACATTATATCACACAAAATATTTTGATTCGAGTACGTTCTTTTATTAGGTCTGGTCCAATCTATTTCCTATAATTTGTCATTTTAGAAATCTTACGTGTTTTCCAGTTGCTATCGTCAGAGTTTAGTGGTGCCGTGTCCTACATTAATTGACAACCTTGTTCGTAATTTCACATCCACACACTTCTATTTTGTCTTCTTCTTTCTCGTATAGCCGTAAGAAACTTAAATGAGTTTGTAGCCAAATATTACTTGGACACGTACGTCACAATAGTTATCTAACTAACGACTCATATTTTAATATAAGTATAATTATTTAAATATAATAATTTTATATTTCTATAATTAAATATTTGAAATTTAAAACTCTCTCACACCATATTATCATCTTCTAAATAAATACTTTTTATAAAACTCTTAGATATAAAATTCTGATTATAATACCTGCATTACAAGTATATTTTGTTGGTTAAGATTAGTTTAATATATTAATGTTTCAATCTAAATTCAATTATATGTAGGATCGAATATTCATAAAGGTATGTTCATATACTAAAATTTTATTTATTAATTCAGTTATAGAAAAGGTCTGGGATTAGTTTTGCAGAGTTGCTTTATAAAGTTAATTTTGACTCAATTTCAAATTTATAAATTTTAATCTAACTATTCATAATTAACTATTTTCATTTTTGATGATATACACCAATTCAATCCATTAAAATTTGGCCTCTCACGTCTATCGAGTAGAATTTTTGTAGGGTCATCAGTGCTTTTGTCACTTGATATATGATGAAAAAAAAAATCCCAGTAAGGTATGAAAAAAATTGTAATCACATTCTAATTTTAGTTACTAAAATGTTTTCATTTATGTTTTAAAACGTAAAATTGATTTTTTTAAAAATATTTTTCCCAGCAGCCACACTACAAATGTTTTGCCGTTCAAAAAAAAAAGTCAAAAACAAAAAAGAAACAACTATTTCATTTTTGTTCTATTAAAATGATTTTGACTTCAATTTACATTTAGTTTTCATAGTTTATGAAATTTAGAGTTCTAACAAAATAATTAATTATTCATTCAGTTTTTTAAATTAAATAATTTTAATTCATTGCTATATGTCGTCTAGTTTCTTAAAAAAATATTATGCGTTGTCAATTATAACAATACTAAATACTTAATTACATCTAATATTTTATCAAAATTTATTAATAAAAATTTCACATTTGTTATCACATACACATATAATTATTTTTTGCTAATAATAAAATCCTAAATTCATAATAACCAAAATTACTTGATTTTAAAAATTTGAGAAATCACATATATAATTAAATTATTATGGAGACTAAGACTTTGTTTGGTTTGGAGAGTGGATTTGAGAGAATGGATTTAAAGGGATTTGAGTGGATTGTATGTGGATGAGAGGGTTATTTGGATTAATGGATTGATGGTAATATTTGAAGGGATTTGAGGGAATTGGTTATGAAAGTTTGGGATTGATTTGAAAGATGTTATAGATTTGTTTTTATTTTTTTAATTGATATATTTCTGAAATTACTAATTAACTCTTGTGACATGAGATGGTAAAAAATTAAAAAGAATTAGATTAAATTGATTTTAATATAGAAAATATAGAAATTGAATTAACTAACTAGATATTTTTTAATAGGTTGATAATGATTTTAATTAATCCAACCCCTGAATATCCGTATTTTTGTGTGTTAATAATTTTATATTTAAAAGAAAATAAAACTATTTTTAAAATGAATAAAAAATATTTTAAATAACATCTTTTCCCCTCAATTTCATCATATATATATATATATATATATATATATTGATTCAGATAAGGAGACAAAAATATTTTTTTTCTGATTTACTTCAATTAAACATTAAGTAAACATATTTTCATAGATAAAAGATAAAAAATAAAAAAGAAGAATAAATAAAAAACAATATAATATTTATAATATACTTTTATTATTTTTTTAAAGTAAAATATTTTTAGTGATTTAATTATATTAGGTTAATAATATAATTATGAATTGATAGATTGTATTAAGTATGAGTAGATTGAAAGGAGATTAATTATATTATAACTGTTTTGGAAAAAAAAATATTATGAATGAAAAAAATATATTTTATTATTGAAATTAATTATTTGAAGAATTAGGTATAAATCAGTTTATTTTTCATATATAATATATATTGTTACAAACTCTAAACCCACTTAAATGAGTGTTTTGTAATTTTCAAAGTCAAGGATATTTCGTAATTTCCACTTCATTTACAAGGGGGCTATTTTATAATTTCGATCTTCATTTTCAAATCTCTGCAAATCTCTTGAGATGAGCGAAGATCCAATCTTGCAAATCTTTTTTTATTCATCCTCCTAAATCAGGTCAACCAAACAACCTTCATCCCCTCAAATTCATCTTCTTGAACAATAAATCCTCTCAAATTAGTCCAACCAAACAAAACCTAAGATATTATTTCTTTCTCTTTTCTTAACTATACATTATATCAAAAGAAAGATAAAATTACTATCTTCTCCTTTCCCGCAAGGAAGTTTCAGGACTCCAAGAAATGGCCTAGAATGTGCTTGGAAAAAGAATACAAACAAAAAGTGGATTTGACACATAACTAACACAAGTACTTTACCAAAATCAATCAATTAAGGATAAAACACTAAGGAAGATTTTAATAGAAATTAAAAAATATTTCTAAAAACTAAATGAAAACAATATTAAGATATTTGTACAGCTCTCTCATCTCATTATTTTTTTTATACAGTAACACTACTATTTTTGTGAATTCAATGGAATTATTAGAATTGATTGATGTTGATTTAGTATAATCAGTTAGAATTAAATTAGATAATCAGTTGTAATAAATTTAAATTCAATAAATTTAATTAAATTCATCTCAGTCTGCATACATAATAAAAATATCATTTGTCTGATAATTCATTATAAAAATATTGTTAATTATATTTTATATATTATAAATATTATCGTTTCTTAATAACTATTAGAAAAGGTTTATTGTAAACTGTGCTGCTAAATAAAAAAAAAATACGCCAGCTCAATAATAAATTTTATTGAATTACATAGGAAAGTAGATAAAACCTTGATGTAATCTCCGATAATATTTGTGGTCGAAGAAATTTAAATTCAGAAGACAAAAAACACATCACTTAACTAACGTGCCGGCAACGTTAGAGTTATTATCATGAGAAGTGGATAATGATCAGACAGGATTGGAAGCTGAAGCTGAATCCATGAACTCCTGGTCTGATTCCAGCGCATTCATCACAGCTGGCGGAAGACATACTTCTAAATCTACGCTTCCTCCTCCTTCATGCCCGGGATATGACGTCACTTTTCCGTCAAATTTGTTGGCATAGCCACTTCTAACCGCCACTGCTTTCCCCATTCCAAATTCATTCCCATACATGTTGAATCTGGGTGAGCTTCCCATCATCACACAGTAGGGGTCAAAATACCGACCAAGTTGGTATATCAGAGGACACTCTAACCACTCTTTCACCCATCCCAACACCACTCTGTCGTTATGGTTCACAACACCCATGTGCAACTTCCACGCTGCCCATCCCAGACCATTCTCAAGCAATTCCCCTGCGCTCGCTGCTCCTGCATTCAGCGTATGAAGCGAGTTTCCAAAGTACTCCTGAGCCATAGGCGGTTCCATTCTTGTTCGGTTGTTTGTCGAGAACTTGCAACTTGTTCTCTGGTCACGTGCCAAGCCCCGCGCCCGAGTTATGCATCTCCAAACAAGCGCTGACAGTGACTGAAAGGAAGAGATTTTTGTGGTGTTGCATTCCGAGTTGGCTCTTGCTTTCAGCTTTGCAATGGACTCTCCTGAAAAGTGGAAGATTCTCTCTCTCATAAAGGGTGCGTCGTACCTGCTGATAAACTCGTCGTGGTGTTTGAAAGGAAGGTTGATTGGTGGAACGCAGCCCTTTGGAAACCAGCGGTTGTGAATGGGAGGGTGCGATATGGGAACATCGTGCTCATGGCCATGAGCTTGAGCCTGAAAGATCTCGGACCACGTGTTGAAGAAATTCCAATAAGCAGTGCCATCACCGAGACAGTGGTTCATGGAACAACCTATGAAAACACCATCCACCAGTTCAGTGACTTTAATCGACAAGAGTGGCATGGTATGACCATCATGGTTGACTGCTTTGTGGAGGTCGAAGAATGAGTGCACAATGGGAGGGACATCAACGGGGGAGAGGATGTCAGATATTGTCATATCTAGAGTTGCATGGATGAATCTGGCTCCAGAGTTGTTTGTGCAATCGACTGAAACAGCATAGAAGGGAGGGTCTTCGGTTTTGTGGGTGACAAGGCGACCAGACAATGGATAGAAATGGGAGAGGGTGAGAGAAAGAGAGTGTTTGAGCTTCTCCAACAGATTCTCCATAACGAGGGTTTCAGGCTTCTTGTAGAGAAGACCCTTTTGAATATAGTGCGCAGAGAGCATGGCAATATCCCAAGGTGTTAAGTGGCAGATTTGGTTTGATTCTGGGGTGGAGTGATTCGCTTTGATGAAGCATTCTGAAACCTGTTGTATAACAGGAGCACCCATCTTTCTCTCAGAACCGTTGCACATTTCTGTTTTGTGTTTGTGTTTGCGACGGGAAGAGTCGAAAATGTATTCTGATGAAATATGCTACCCATGACTGTATAAATACCAAATTATTTGGTAAACTCTGGAATACTGACAAATCATTCGTAGTACGCGGTATGAAAAAAAAATTACAAGATTTAATTATATATATTATTATACAAAAAAATATTAATTGTTTGGGATATTTTAAATAATAAATGTTGTTAGATATTATAAGTAGAGAAATCTTTTCTTTGATAGTTTTACACATTTTGTATACTTAAGGGATAAGATAACACCACAGAAATAAAAATAATATTGAAATTTAAATACTTTTTTGAATATTTAAGAAAAGATAAATATTTTTTTAATATGCAGGAGATAAATTTAGGTCAAAGTCTCTTTTGTGTGTACAAATTGTTATTTTATTATTTTTAGCATATCCTATATAAAATAGAACTTTTGCATCATACCTTTTAGTTAAATAAAATAATTTGTCCTCTTTATGTTCGATTTTTTCTTTTTTTAGGGTTATACTTTTCACGTGCATAAAATACACTCCAGTGATACATATATATTAGAATTTTTTGACTTTGTCAGATAGGAAGAAAGCCTCAAAGTCATGAAAAATAATCTGCAGATGAATATTGGAATATTCTGGAAGGAAAATTATCACTAAAAACATGTGATGAAAATGAGTTACCCCACCATATCCCAAAAATCAAAAGCAAATTTGAATATATGGTTGAGAATGGTGATAATATTAGATAAATGAAATTGGTAAAATGAATATTGTATATGTATAGTAGTGCTAGGTTTATATATGAAAGTAACGAAACCTATTAGTGATCTTCCTCGAAAATATTATTAATAATCTATTATTTAATGTTAATAATATCACTCATTTAATAAGCTAATCTTATAAATACATATTTATTTTGTACGAAGTATTAATTCTCTCTCTATATATATATTACTTCTGACTGATTTAAGTGTTAGTTCTGACGAGTAGTTGAATTCTCTCTCTATATATATATTACTTCTGACTGATTGTTAGTTCTGACGAGTTGTTTGACAACGACTCGTCTTTGAAAAGGTTGATCTCAAACATTTTAAAAGATTCCAGCTTAATTTAGATAAGAATGGATAGTAAATTATAATCTTATAATTATTTTATTCAATCTAAATTTTATAGGTATATTTTTTAAGTTTTATTTTTATATGATATTTTTTATTAAAATTTAATAGTAAATCATATAAAGTTATAGTTTATTATAAAAATAATTATTAACATCACACATATGATTTAAAAAAATAGTATACTTATTTTATTTATTCAGTTAAAATAAAAATTTTGAAAAAAATACTACTTAACATACACTTGTAACCAGAATAAACCGCCGAAATTAACATATAACACAAACAATGTATCTAAATAAGTGTTGATATCTAAAGGTTAAAATATTAAATTCACCTCGGGTGATCAGACATTATGTATATACTTAGACAAGTGAAACAGCAGGTAAAATTTTCAAAGTGATGAAATTTCGCCACAATATTTTTTAATGGATAAAAAAATTATTATAGATAAATTGTATATAAATAATACAATTTCATTAAGAATAAATTATATCTCTATTTCACAGTTTCATTTAATTATAACAGAGGCATTTTTTCCTAATAAAATCATACTATCTATGTATGATTTATCTCTTGAAAAAAAAAATACCCACTTTGAAAATTTAGTCACAAATTTAAAAATTTTGCTAAAACAGTACATAGTACGAACTTGTGAAAGGTACATAAAATATATTATATTACCCACGTGTTACGAACTTGTAAAAGGTACATAAAATATATTATATTACCCACGTGTAAAAACATCAAAAATAGATACTACAATATCTAACAACTTAGAAAATCTGTTATTCAAATGAAATGATAGAAGTGAAATGAGTACTTGATTGTTATATTATTAAATTAAAAACGCGTATTTATAGAAAAAGTAAGTAGTCAACTCCATTTCAACTCAAGCCATCATCTCTCTAAAACCCCTAACCTCTTTTCCTTTGACTTCTCTCTAAGTTTCTGCTTCCATACCTCATCAGTTTCTCAAGCGGAACCCACCGTTGGACTCGTGGCGAGAAATAGAGTAAGATCCGATCAGAACCTCCGTTAGAGTAAGTTCGTTTTCTGCCCCTTTTCCTTATAGCAGATTTAGGTTTTTGTTTTTCCTCTGCTTACTGAGCTCGCATGTGGCATCTGAGCCATCAGACAGTGCCTCTGTGAGCTCAGTTTCCTAGTATGTTGGTCTGATCGTTGATCAGAGGTCCTTTGGTACAGATTCGAGTTCCTGAGGATCTTAAACTTTTGGGAGTGTTAGAGAGAACTTTCACTGCGATTAAGGTAAGGGAAGCTAACCTTAGTGCTTGTTTGATTTACAAATTTAAGTCTTGAATAGAGAAGTTAATGATTGTAGTAATTGTACAATTT
>Ga0209700_105790_pt1 | contig 20192 bp, 8 predicted proteins | sample SiratroredBW_FD_187528 | JGI IMG/M metagenome (GOLD analysis project Ga0209700, IMG submission 187528) | Root nodule microbial communities of legume samples collected from California, USA - Siratro red BW (SPAdes) (version 2) | ecosystem: Host-associated > Plants > Roots > Nodule | place: USA...
GTCAAACAAAAAAATTTACGAAAAAAAAAAAAACAGAAGAGCGAGGAAAAAACCGACTTCAATATTTTTTTTCATTAAAAAATTATGTTGCTTACTCTTATTAATTCCGAAAATAATATTTATAATTAATCTTTATATTTAATAAAACTGCGAAAAGTTACTTTTAGGTTTTTGTATTTTGGTATTTTTAGGTTTTGATATGATATATTTTTATAGGTATCAATTTGGTACTTCATATTTTTTATATAAGAAAAAAACGTTAGACAATGAGTCACATAGTTTTAAAAATCTCAATATGATGGTTCATGTTTTTTTTAATATTCATTTTTATTACTTTTTCTATAACGTTAATAGATTGGCATGGTTAATTCTATTAACCTATTTAATATTTTTTTAAAAATAACAAAAACAAACTTAAAAAAAAATATAAAGTATCACATTTTAAAATTTAATATAATTAAAAATAAAAACAGCAAAGCATAAAGAACTAAACAAATACATTTAACGTAATAAAAACAATACGGTTTTATAGTTTCAAGAAATTAAAAACGATTTTTTTTAAAGAGTTAATATTAATCCTTCCCGTCTAAAATCATGGAGTATAATGTATGAAAAAAGTAATGGATAGCATTTTAAGGTTATAACACATTATCTAAAGAATATCCAATCAATACAACAATTTTAGACAATTTTTTTTTTTAACTTTTATATACTTTTGTGTGTATCTTAAATATGACTAATCCTGTATTGAGCAATACTTTAAATTGTTGGGAAAATAGTTTAAAAAGAAATTATTACTTTAAATATGAGTAATCCTGCACTGATCACTTCAATCTTATAATATTTTCTATTCATAAATAACTTAAGACCCTGATCATAAATGAGGATTGTAAAATAAAATAAAAATTATTAAAATATGAGTTTTGTAATATTTTTATATCAAAATAAGAGCGATAAAAATGTTTCAAAAATATCTTGATACGATAAAAATAAAAAAATTAACTAAAACTGATAATTATTACAGTAATCTAATATTATAATATACATTTAATTTTGTAAACAAATGAATGAATTTGGTCAAAAATGGAAACCAAAGTGCAATTGTGATAACAGTACAGACCATTGCAGTTAAGGTGCTTGCAGTTGTGATTATTACAGACAGCGCCACGTTTCCACTGTCAAAACATAAACACATTAATTGCATCAATCAATTCAGCCATTAATCCATTCCAATAACTCATCCACAATTTCATAAGTAATATATATACCGTGAAAGATACGTTATGATGTTACTGGAAGCCGCTGCAATAAAAAAATTAGGAAAATTATTTCATTTTTATGAAATATCTGCTTAAATAATTTCACAATATATAAAAGGTTTTCTAATAATGAGAATTGAATATTATCTTGATTTATATATTATAAATCAAACTTTTAATTGATATAAGTTTTTTAATATATTTTCACGCCTACATATAAATATGTGATGTATAAGATTAACTATTTATAAATGATTTGACAAAATTTTAATAAATAGATAATATGATAGATCTAATAAATTTTTTTAGAATAAATTTTAATGTCATATTAATATGTAAAATTACGGTTAACTCCATAAAATTTATATGTAAAGTAAAAGAATATTTTGTTTATATATTATAAATTGATTTTATGTTATATTAATAAATGAATTTATACTTAATTTAATCTCACAAAATATAAAATGGTGATTGTCTTAACTTATATTGTTTATTTATATTATATAAATTAATTTTATATTTATGTGAAATTTTTAATACATTTTTTTATATTTATTAAAACATAAACATCTTATACGTCTAAATAATTTAAGTATTTATAGATAATTCAACAACCTAATAAAGAGATAATAGAAAAGTCTAACAAATCTTACTCAGTAGACTTTCATATTATCTTAATAAGTAGATTTATATTTAACTCCTGTTTACAAAATCAATATATAAAGTGATATTTACTCTTACTTTTTTACCTGGAAGTTGATGTTATGTACACTTAACTTGAGATTTCTAACATTTTAATACACTTAATCCGAGATCTCTAATATTTTAATTTTAGATAAATAAAAGTTCATATACCTGCTGGACAGCCACCAATTAATATTAAACCTGCTGCAAAATGTGGTGGAAGGTTGAAAATTTTGCTTATGAGAAATCCAGACAGTGGCATAACCTGAAAATTTGTTAGCAATTCACACAGACAGAACAAGACAAAGGTAAAATACCTGTTAGGTATGACGAAATATTACTTTTCTTGTTTCATGTTTTTTCTTTTTTTACAAATAAACACATTTGTGCCTATGTATTCTCCATAGGGATTTGATTTTGTGATACTTTTAATCCTTTTATGTGTTGTTAATTGAGTTTCCGTTTTTTAAAATGGACAACCGACAAAATAAAGTACACTCTAATAACCATTTTTAGGTATAATTAGCCTTTGATTAGTATTTACATAATCATAAAAAGTAAAAAGAAAAAAATTCACAGACTATATAATAATTGCATTATAAATATTTTATTGAAGTACGTAAGAGTATTCCACCATACAAATATATAGCATGTTGAGCTTGGGTTCAGTTTGATTTTACAGTAGGAATAAACATGCAATTTCTTTTGGCTTTTTTTTATGTATTTCTTAATTATTTTTTAATGATTTATACAAGGAATGAATAAAAAAAGAATTTTGTTAAACGAAAAAACCGATTGAGGCAGCTCAAATTGATAGTCAATTTTGGAGGTTCATGAAGCAATTCAATTTAGACGGTTGATGCATGAACCGATCCAATTTAATGCAAACCATAATAATTGAAGTGAAAAAAATTCGTAATAGTACAAACGTTTCTGTATTAAAAGAAAAGTCTTTTTCTGAATTAAAAACCGATATAATGCAAACCCAACTAATTATACTGTGTATTTATTTTAATAATTATTCAAGGTATGTTTTAAACTATTCACTTTTTTTTCATAATCAGACACTTTATTATATGTTTCAGAACTCGTATGAACTCTAAATTTATTTTACATTTGTTCTTTGAAAATTTATAAAATTATCTCCAAACCTGAATTTAAATCAATATTTAGAAAGATGGTGTGAATTATTTACAAAATGTAATGGTCGACCATCTTAGGCTAATTTATGAATTTTATAATTTTCTTTAACAATTATATACTCTACAAAAAAATCGAAAACCAATTTAATTGGAACTAAGCAAATAACTGAATTATAATTCATTATCAAACCGATTAGACCATTAAAAAACTAAAATCGAAATTATTGCGATATTCTGTTTCAAAACTATACAATTTGCCCCTGCTCAGTCAATTTATTTAAAAAATAAAAGAAATCAATCATTCAATATAATACATAACATAGGAAGAATGTTGGAAAAGCTTAAAACTGCAATCTTTACATATAAGTGAATTCAAAATCTCTTTTAACAGGTTAAAAGTGCAGTAATTATGAAGTGTTGTTGAAGAATTAAGTTGATAATAGTAGTTATAGTATGAAGTGATCAAACTCCAAATAACAACTTTGTAAAAATACTGACCGAATACTGAAGGGCAAAAGCATAGAGAACTTGCTTATGCATGGAAAGAGCCCCACGAAGATCATCAAGAGAGAGGGTCATGCCCATGCCAAGCATGATGATGTTGAGTCCCACAATCGTGAACTTGGGAGTGACCCAATTGAAGTAACTGGGTTTCATCAACCCCACAACACACCCAATTGAGACCCACAGTGGAAATGCTGCTGAAAGAACCTCACTAGCCACCACAAGCCACTTCCCAACACACCTATCTTCTTTTCCACCGTACGTGTTCGACGAAATGCCACACCGAAGTGGACCCGCGTTGGAACTGCACACTCTTGGTGGGCAGAGGTTTAGCAGGGGTTGAGGTTGGGAATTGCAGCTGAGTGTTATCCCAGAAGGTGATCTGGGTAGAGTGAAAGCATAGTAGGGAGGTTTGAGTCGAAGGGTTGTTTGAAGAAGATGGTTGGTGTGGGACTGGAGTGGATTAACTCCATGTACATGAGGACTGCATGCCATTGAAGCTTGCATTTTCTTTTGGTGTTGTTGGTTTCACAACCCACTAGAGGAATGTTCAGGATGATGAATAAAATGTTGCACAACAAAACTATTTAAAGTTGCCAATTAACGTTAGCAATTTAATGAATAATAAAATTGTTGAAATAGAAATATTTATGTATAATTTTGATAGTTAATACTAATTTTGATGAAAATAATTAATATTAAGTAGTATCTTTTCATTTATTATATAGTGTTATATCTAAATTCAACTGATCTTTGTTTAGTTTCGATTGTGTACTTAAATAATTAAATATAAACATAATTTTATATGTATTATGTGTCAAATGCAAATTATCTAATCTAGTCTAACATATAAAAGTTGTGTGGTTGGATAGATGCAAGTTTTATTTAAATTATGTTTTATCAAACATATGTCAAGTGTTATGCACATGTATCGTCTAATAAGTTTTTCCTTAAACAAACAATGAGTGTAATCTTGTATACCAGACACAAGTTTGAAATATTTTATAGTACATGGCAAACTTTAATAAGTATTTATTTTATGCTTACAGAGACTATATGCTTTCTTATTTTGGAAAAGAGTAGTATCAATGTTGCAGAGTCAATCAACTATGTCAAAGGGCTTTGCTCAAAAGATGGAGAGAAACTTGTTGTCTTAACCTATGAAGCTTTGGCATGCTCTCAATGCATTAAGAAGTCACACAAATTTAATGTTATGTCAAGAGCATTTAATGTGTCGCGAAGCTTTAAAGCATGCTTAGATGCAAGAAGAAGTTGTAGTAGATGATCCTCACAATCACTACAAAGAAATGCAACAACTTTTTTCTTTTTAAGCTCTATATAGTTATCGCTTTAAAAAGGCTGACGAAAGTCTTTCTACAAGAACGAGCTTAAGTTTAATGTGTCCTTAGCTTTTATAGTTATAAGGAAGAATATTGTTTGTCCAAGTACAGCCTGAAAGAGTGAACAAAATTTTGTATTCGTCGTAAGACATAACCCATCTTTTAATGAGCAATCTAGTGATTTTTTAGATCACTTTCTTTGCAAACCATTTTGTTTTTAACTATAAGTGATTGTTTGTCCAAAGAACACCCTATCTTAACCATGAATGGTTGTGTTCAATAGAATATTCAGTTTTACCCAAGTGTGGCTGCATTCCAAACAATACTCAATGAGTTAGCCGAGAGTATCTAAGTTCTAAATAATACTCAGTGAGTTAGCCGAGAGTATCTAAGTTCTATATAATACTCAGAGTTTCAGTCAGGAGTGGTTGTTGTCCAAATAATACTTAAGGTTTTACCTAGGAGTGATTATTATCCAAATATTACTTGAGTTGTAGCTAAGAGTAGATGCGTTCCAAATAATACTCGTTTATATTTTCGTAACATTAATCTGCTTAGCGAAATTTGATCAATTAATCAAGAAAAGGATGTAGTATTTGCTAACAAATAAATCAGTATAAAATTTCCTACGAAAATCTTTCTTTCCCCTTATCTCTTGTTTATTGCATTATCTCTTTACACTAACAAAAGAAAGAAAACTATATAAAATAAGTTTTAGAAAAATCTTGATAAATCATTTGTCATATAAAACTATTGGTGCATTCTTCTTTCCACGAAAATGTTTTTTTCTTATTACAAAGAACCAGATATTGATTTGACTACTTACTTTTCTTTACCTAACCATGAGTAATAATAGACTTAACAACATATATACACATAATCAATATTTTAATCCTAACACTAATAATGTTAATTATATTACATAATGATAATGATAATTTTGACAATAACATTGTTGATAATCATGATGTTGATGTTTTTTTTACCACTTACACTCGCACAAGAAAATACCCTTCTTTTTTTGAGATTCTTCTTATTTGAGATTAGTGAACATTATTTCTATACTACAATGTGAAATAGCCTATACAATCCTTTGTATCTTATGACAAATTATCTTATAACTATTGCAATACTATTCTATCTATATTTTCTCATGTTGAACCAAAGAATTATGAAGAGGTTTGAAGAATGAATGTTGAGAAAATGCCATGTGCGAGGAGCTTGCTGCTTTTGAAAACAACAAGACTTGAACTCTCACTAACCTCCCAAATAAATCTGCCATTCGATGTCGTTGGCTTTACAAGCTTACTACTCTTTGTCTGCTCCTTACCTTGGCTGCTATCAACAACTAGGTTCTCAAACAGCTAGATGTCAACAACATTTTTATAAGATATGCAGATAGTGGCATCACCTAAAAATTATCAGCAATTCACACAAACAAATAAAGCATGTCTCTCTGTGTACAACTGTAGTAAAAAGGCTATCATGTATTTTTTTTTTTTTTTAAATGAGTTTGCTATCCTTTTTCAATATAATTTTCGAGCATTTTCTTAGTATCACCAAGACTTTCTTAATCATTTTTTACATTTATATTTTAAAATATAGACATTTTTATATATTATTTTCTTAGCCTTTTTCGTTTGAATAAATTATTGCAATTTTTTAGTAGCCTTTATTTGAATTTTTTCTAATCTTTTAGTATATTACATAATAATTTAAATATTATTCGACATTTTAAAATTTGAATATTTTATTTAATTATATCTTTATATCCTTCTTACAATTTAGCCTAGCCCAATTTTTCGTTTTCTTTGCGCCTTTAAAAAATTATTTATAATTTTACCACAAAAATAAAACACAATCTAATAATAAACTGAGTCATTTGTTACCCTTAAAAATAACATTTATATTATAAACAAAAAAAATACATAATAATAATTACATCACAAAGAAACAAATACATTACAAACTAATAATATTCAATTAGTCATATAATGCCAGTGTTATAAACATAATATAGCATTACCCATATAATCATATTAAGCATTAGTTTTTGTAGACGGCCAAATAGAGATTAATGACCTGATAATATAATTATAATCAGTGGTTGAAATCATACTTAAAATGCAGTGACAAGATATTTGAAGTACTTAATACAGCTCATTTAAATAAAAAAATATTAAAATATTATAAATACAGTAAATTGAACTTATATCCTATTTATTAATTATACATGTATTTGTATTCAAATACATATATCTCTTCTCAAATAAAGTAATAGAAGATAACATCACCACAGATAATAAGCATATTTTGATAAACAAAGAGAAATCTCACTCAGACAGCAAGTACATCATTCTGACTTCATTATTGTAAAAACAAGCTTTATTTTAACATTTCTTTTTTACAGGCTTTCAATTTATTAGATTTTCATTCTTTTTGCTTAATGATTGATACAAAGTATTTAATAATCTTACTAAACTCACTAAGATTTTATTTTCAATTTCATTCCTTTTATAGAACTTGAGATTTTATTCAAAAATTTAAACCCAAAAAAGCTTTCATCGTAATAAAATAAGCACACGTACCGATAAAAAATTCTTTTAATTATACTACTTGCTCATAAAATAAACCAAACAAAATTCAAATAACCACCAGTTAGGAGAATCAAAAAACCAGAAAAGACGTGCTTAGGTATGGCAAGAACCCCACGAAAATGATCAAGAGTGAGAGTCATACCCATCCCCGGCATGATGATGTTGAGCCCCGCGATGCTCAATTTGGGAGTGACCCAATTGAAGTAATCGGGTTTCATCAACCCCAAAACACAAGCAATTGAAATCCACAACGGAAATACCGTTCAAAGGACCTCACCGGCCACCACAAGCCACTCCCCAACACTTCTACCTTCGTTTGCACCGTACCCGTTCGACGAAATGCCGCAGTGAACTGGGGCGGCATTGGAAGTGCAGATTGTTGGCGATTTTGATGTGCAGAGGTTTGGAAATGGTTGAGGTTGAGAATTGCATCTGAGTGTGATTCTAGAACTTGATTTGGATTTGATCAATGAGAAGTATAAGAAAGAGATTGCACTCTAACAACTCCTCCATATACGTTAGGAGAAAATGCTTGCATCAAACAAGCATGCCTCCCCAACATCAACCCTTCAAATACATGAAACAAAACTCCTCCATTGTTATTCCCCCCAAAACAACACCTTCTTCAACCCCCATTTCACAACTCCTCTCCACACCCAACTGGGCCCTGTTACTAAACCACCACCTCTTCCCAAACACTCTCCTCCACAACCCTCGCTCCGTCATAACCGTTTTCAACAACCAACGCAACCCCTCCCACGCCATCAAGTTTCACGCCTGGCTTTCGCATGTCAACCCCGCTCTCGCCACGCACCCCTCAGTGCAACGCGCTCTTCGGAACACTCTGCACCGTAACGGCCCCGCGCTGCTGTCGCTCGAGCTGCTTCGTGACGTTCACAATTCCGGGTTTCGGCTCACTGAGGATCTGCTCTGCGCGTTGATCGGAAGCTGGGGAAGGCTCGGTTTGGCAAATTACTGTGCTCACGTTTTCGGTCAAATCTCATTCTTGAGTCTTACCCCCTCCACCAGGTTGTACAACGCTCTTATTGACGCTTTGGTGAAATCCAATTCAGTTGACCTTGCTTATCTCAAATTCCAACAAATGCCCGCGGATAATTGCCGCCCCGATAGAATTACCTATAACACCCTCGTTCACGGGGTTTGCAAGATTGGCGTGGTGGATGAGGCGCTTCGATTAATCAGACAGATGAAAGATAAGGGACATTTTCCTAATGTGTTCACTTATACAATGCTTATTGATGGGTTTTGTAACGCCAACAGGGTTGGTGAAGCATTTGGGGTTTTTGAGACGATGAAGGAGAGTGGAGTTCGTCCAAATGAAGCCACTGTGAGAGCGTTAGTCCACGGGGTTTTTCGCTGCGTGGATCCAGGTAAGGCACTTGAGATGTTGTTATCTAAGTTTTTAGATAGGGAGGTGGAGCAGGACTGTGTTCATTTTAAGTTAGCTTGTGATACTGTTCTGTATTGCCTTGCGAATAATTTTATGGCGAAAGAGATGGTTGTGTTTCTGAGGGAGGTTCTGGGAAGAGGTTATGTCCCTGATAGCTCTGTTTTCAATGTCATCATTGCTTGTTTGGTTAAGGGAGCTGAGCTCAGAGAGTCGTGTGACATATTTGAAATTTTAAGAAAACAAGGTGTGAAGGCAAGCATTGGTACTTACCTTGTACTTGTTGAGGCATCGTACAAAAGAGGATGGAGAGAGGATGGGGACCGAGTTTCCGGACAAATGATTAGTGATGGGCTAATATCTAATGTTTTCTCATATAACATGATAATTAATTGCTTCTGCAGAGCCAAATTGATGGATAATGCTTCTGAGGCTTTCAGAGACATGCAGGCTAGAGGTTTTGTTCCCAACCTTGTTACTTTCAATACCCTTATTAATGGGCATTGCAAGGAAGGATCAATAGTTAAGGCACGGGAGCTGTTGGAGATGCTTTTAGAAACTGGGCTTAAACCTGATATCTTCACTTTTGGCTCTATAATTGATGGACTCTGTCGATTAAAGAAGACTGAGGAAGCTTTTGAATGCTTTACAGAAATGATTGAGTGGGGCATAACTCCAAATGCCGTCATTTACAATATCTTAATTCGGTCTTTTTGTGCCATTGGGGATGTTGCAAGGTCAGGGAAACTTTTAAGAAGAATGCAAAAGGAAGGAGTAAGCCCTGATACCTACTCCTATAATGCTTTGATCCAAATCTTCTGTAGGATCAATAAAGTTGATAAAGCTACAAAACTTTTTGATTCGATGTCAAGATCTGGCTTGAAGCCGGACAACTACACTTATGGTGCTTTTATAGAGGCACTCTCTGAATCTGGGAGATTAGAGGAAGCCAAGAAGATATTTTACTCAATGGAGGCAAACGGTTGCTCTCCTGATTTGTATATATGTAATTTGATTATTAAAATATTTGTTCAGCAGAACTGTATTGAAGAGGCACGGAACATCATGGAATGCAAACTTAAGGGAATATCTTAAGGTACTGGGTACGGGGCTGACGCGTCTTCGAGTTCCAGAGGCACTTTGGATGGTTTTTTGATTGTGTCGCAGAATGGTGGCGGTAACTGTGCCACCGCCCCAAACACAGACACAGTTAAGACAAATTTGGCATCAGAGATCGGTAGTTCTCCTGACAATGGACTTAATAAGAACACTGTTTTATCAGCTCAAGGGTTTGGAGATTCTGAAACTAGTGGGCCGAGTGAATTCGGGCAGGGTGGCATGAAATTCGAGCTCAAACAGTTTGCAGCTGGCTTTTTTGTCTTTCTATTGCAGGTAGTTAAATCTATCTATTTCAAAAAGGAATAGAGATTGGTGAGCACATCTAATGTAGGGGACACCTATAGGGATAATTTTATGTTTCAGAAATTGGCATGTCTCACTCACGGTACAAACCCACTCTCTTCCAATTTCCTAAGCCAGAATTCGATCAACAACTAACAGAACTTTTAATTCTGTTTACAAACTGTTATTACAGATAACGAAAGAGAAGAGAGAGAAGTGTTGGTATGATTGTTAATATGATGTTATAGGAAGGGGTTAAGATGCTTTAAATAATAGTGTTCTGTGTTTACTTATCACCACTTATAAAAAATTGTACGTATCAATGAATTGTTCAATGAGGACTGGTGTTGAGATGTTTTCTTTGTCTTTTTATATTGTTTTACTTGTGCGTGTGTTTGATTGTTAGCTTTTGAATTATGCTACTTGCAGTGAATTGCATTCAAGTGTGGATTTTCCGTCACAGATGAAAGTGGATGATCACAACAGTGACAGTTCCCTGGCAGAGGGAAATAGTTGTTTACCACAGAAGAGTAAGTACAATGCCGATGTGCCAGGTTTTGGTGTTGAAAATGTATCATTGAATGGCAGGATTGATGAAGACGTCAAGTCTGGTGTTATTGGTAAAAATACTATGGGATATGTTCCTAGCTCTTGCACGAAGGTTAAGCTCTAACTCTTAGCAGTTTGGATTTTTTTTGTAGCTAGATTGATATTTCAATTTATCATATATGTTTTGATGCTTTGGCTTCTGAGTGACAGGTTTCTGGTGGTGGTGAAACTGCTGCCTTCGAGACAGGCTTTAGAAAATGTAGTAATACACCTAAATTGTCTAGGAATATGGCTGAATACAATACACCGGGGTCTTTGATTGTTAAAGCTGAGGTTAAGGAGACTCCAAAGTCAGTACGCGGAAGCTCATCATTTTCACCTGGAGAGGCATTTTGGAATGAGGCAATTCTACTTGCTGATAGTTTGTGTGTTCCCATGGGTAATGATCCTTCTAAGGCTATGGGGGGAAGTAATGTGGTGGAAGATGGACCTGAGATGAAGAACTCATGCAATTTACAAAATTATGATGGCAAGCCAAGGAAAATATTGGATCAAAGTAAAAACAGAATCTGGAATATGGAAACAAGTACTCCTTTTGGGTCAGTTGAGATGCACACGAAAGATTCTGCGAAAGAAGCATTCAGCCTTCCTGTTAAACATTTTGATTTTTCGTTTGAGGACAACAATTTAGAAGAAAATACCATGCAAAATTGTCATGTTGGTGATCAGACAAATGCTACATGCATGGCGGGTAGACAGTATGAATCAGGTCCTACCACAGGTCATACTTGTGAAAAGAAGAATGAAGTACAAGAGAAGACTTTGGTAAATCAATTAGGAAAAAGAATTTGTCATGGTAATGTTAGTATGACATCCAACTCACCCTACAGTGAGGTTGGGACATCAATTAATGCACATGAAATTGATGAAGCCAATACTCCTTCAACTAGTCTATCATTTAATGATCATTTTCACCTAAATAGCTGGCTTCCTCCTGAAATATGTAACATATATCGGAAAAATGGAACATCAAACCTTTACAATTGGCAGGTAGTGTTATATTTTATATATGACGATGTATCTTAAGTCATCAACTTGTTATAGTGATTTACTATGTTCTGTCTATATAATTGAATGCTTATCTTGGCTGCTACCTTTTTTTTCCCTGCCAGTCTTTATCTTAGTTTCTTCTTTTCAAAAGTTGTGGCTTTGTGGTTGAGGTGGTCCTGAATTTGATAATATTCTTTTTGGTCTGGAATTCTTCTCATAGCTCCTTAGCCACAGAGTGTTGAAAGCAAACTTAAGAGAAAATACACTTTGTATTTATTATTTTGAGATCCGTTCAAGTTATGAGATTTTCTTCAGAGTAGCTTTAAATAGGCTATACAAGCTCATCTAAATGACCGGATCACTTATAACTTATAACAGCTTGATAGTGACAGCTGTGACAAACTACGAACAGAATGCAAATAATAATGATGGATGTAACTAACCAACTGTATAATAAAAGAAGTTATATACTCACTGATAAAAGGAGTTTTACACTTGCAGTCTGATACTAGTGATAGCTGGGAAGGTTCTTTAAAATGCTTTTTATTTTTTCAAATTATGGTTTCTGGCATACGTAAGTTTGAGCAGGTTATTTTGTTTTTATTTTCATTTTTTAGGTTGACTGCCTTCTAGTGGATGGTGTCCTACAGGGAAGAAATCTTGTGTATTGTGCTTCTACAAGGTCTCTCACTTTATAACAATTAATATTAACCTTATGTCATACTTCTGTCCTATTCATTTCTTTAAAGTTAAAGAATTACGTGGGGTGGGATATAAACCTTTGGACAATAGATTTCACTTTCCCTAACTAGGATTTCATTTACAGAGAGTGCTGGAGTCTCAATTTTGGTAACATATTACTGTACGACTTCATTATTTTATTTTATTTTATATTTATTTTGTTGTACTGAACCTCTCATTTTATTGCATCAATACATGGTTTTATAATTTTTTCTCTTAATGATTACTGAATTCTTTATGCTATTTTATTGTAGTTCTGCTACCAGTTGTCCGTTTTGTTTTCAGTTCATGTCATTCCCCTACTTCCTTTTTATTTTCATTTGTTATTTTACTTTGCTTTCTGTTTTTTCCCTCTGTTATTCTTGTGCTTCCTCTCTGTCTTTTATTTTGAGGAAGACATGTACTAAACGTTTCTCTTGTTGCTGCAGTGCTGGTAAAAGTTTTGTAAAATACCCATGAAAAGCTACATATTAGTTATTTCATTTTCAAACCATAGAGCTGATAAGAATATGTAGCTTTTCATGGTATTTTACAATTTAATATGTATTGAAATTTTAAATGGTTGATATCTATTTATGAAAATATAATCGAGGCATTTTAAATATTTCATTATTCAATATTCTATTTTATTGTACATGATTTAAGAAGAATACATAAATGTACTAATAATTTTTTATTGCTATATTGTATTATAGTATATATGTGTGTGTGATAAACTGATATATTCAAACTTTGTTTCTTTAGCTTTTTATTTAATTAAAAAATAATTATCTTCCATGGATTATCCATGGTTGATGATTGTTGTTTAAAGTGAATTATGTATTTTCTATAAAATGGACAAGCTTTGATTGTATAGTGTTAGTCTTTATTATTAGCTTAATTAAAAAATGTTGAAGTCTAAGAGAAAAATGGAAAGAGTGACATTTTACTTAAAACTTAAGATCCTAAAATAAAAATGTATTTATCTGAATATTATGGGAGTGAAAAACATGCTTATACTATGTGTTAAACAAAATAATGAATGTATTTAAATTATTATTTTTCAAAATTTTGATTAAATTTCTATTCATGAAAATTGGGAAAGAGTGACATGTTTACTTAAAATTTAAGATCCTTAAATAAAAATGTATTTATGAATATTATGGGAGTGAAAAACATGCTTATACCATTTGTGTTAAACAAAATAATGAATGTATTTAAATTATTATTTTTCAAAATTTTGATTAAATTTCTATTCATGAAAATTGGCTAAGTTTTTAATTATTTAACCTTTATTTGTTATGAAAATTGACTAAGTTTTTAATTATTTAACCTTTATTTGTTATAAAAAAAATAAGTAGAACTGAATTACTTATTTTTTATAATTTTGTTGATTCATATATGGCATAAAAAGAATGTTGTTGGATAAATATTGAGTCACTTGTGAGACTCATTTAAAAAAGTTTTTAAAGATGATAAACGGGAAAGGAAAGTTACTTCAATCAAAAATAAATAAATAAGTGTTATGTTATGGTAGAACCCATTTCATATGTGTAAAAAAAAGAAAAAGGGGGGCCGGGGGGAAAGGTGTTGGCTGGAAATGTCAAACACATAATTTAATATATTTATGCATTCTTATCTCGTTTTTTTACATAAAAACGTAACTTATTAAATTAATCTCAATATGTGCAAATGTTATTTAGCTTTCTAGTAATAAATATTAGTTATTAATATGTTAGTTTTTGCTGTTATTTTAATTTCTACAACGGGATTGGTTTCAAAAGTTTCTTTCATGATGAATTGTTAGATAAATCATTTTATAACTTGAATTGTAACATGAATTATATGAATCATATTCGAAGAAGCTTGCGATTGATTCAGTTTCTGTCAAGAATCACGTGAAATGAAATGAAAAATCACAAAAGACAAACAAATAAAGCGAAAAGCTCCGTGCTTATAAATTGGAAAGAACAATAAAGACGAAAAGAATAAGACCGAGGGGTGAGAATAAGTAAAACAAAGGTGTGTTTGGATTAGGGATGAGAATAAGTAAAACAAAAGTGTGTTTGGATATGAGTAAGTGGAAAAGCTAGAATTTGAGTTGAAAATAAGTAATATATATATATATATATATATATATATATATATATATATATATAAAATAAGATTGAGGGATGGGAATCCATATATATTACAATTGTAAGTAGTACAAATGGAAAAACTTGCTATGACTCTCAAAAAAATTATAACAAATAAATTTAAAAGAAAATTATTGAAAGAAGTAGAAACGACACGTGTCAGCATAGTAAATACGAGACATAGCTACCTCTTTATGTAACATGTGTTCCTTTTTTTTTACACTTGTCGCACTTCCCTCATTCTCTCTCACGCCGCGCCTACATCATTCTCTCCCACTCATATTTCACATTTTCAAAATTCAAATTCACAATCTTAATTTTAGAAATCCTAATTCCATAGCACCCAAGCTCTTTCATTCTCACTGCCACATCCGCTCTCCAATTCTCACTGCCATAGCACTCTACTCTCTCATTTTCATTCTGCTCTATGCCAGATTTAAACTCCCTTCTTTTTCAAAAAAGGTTAAACCTTTCTACTCTTTCTATTCTTCCTCTCTTTTTTTGTTTTTGTTTTTTTTTTCAATTTCGATCTAAATTTTTGCTTGATGTCTCTCTGTCAGTGGAGAACGAACAAAACTTCTTGATATCACTCATGATGGTTGGCGACTGAGGTGATACTAGAAATCTATGTCCCAGCAATCGAGGCCGGTGAAGGTTGATTAAGAAAAAATGGTGGCTTATAGCGACGACTACGATGACGGATGAGGGTGGAGGTTGATGGAAATTCGTCGAAGGTTCACTTTACAGCCAAAGGTTCGACCTTTTCTCTACTTTTTAATTTTCACTTCTTTTATATTTCTATTCTGACTTTCATTTTCCTTTAAGAGGTATTTTCTTTTGGCTTTTTGTAGCTCACCAACGGATTCAATCACCTTGCTCCATAGCACTCCTCTCTCTCATTCTCATTCTGCTCCATGCCAGATTCAAACTCCGTTCTTCTTCAAAAAAGGTTAAACCTTTTCTACTCTTTATCTTCTTTCTCTCTTTTTCTCGTTTTTTTTTTCAATTTTGATCTACATTTTGGCTTGATGTCTCTCTGTCTAGCTAGAGAACGAACGAAACTTCTTGATATCACTTATGGTGGTTGGCGACTGAGGTGATGTTGAAAATTTATGTCACAACAACCGAGGTCGATGACGGTTGATTAAGAAAGAATGGTGGCTCACAGTGGCGACTGCGATGATGGGAGAGGGTGGAGGTTGATGGAACACACATCAGAGGTTCACTTTACAGCAAAAGGTTCAACATTTTCTCTACTTTTCTTCTCTTTTCTTCATTTTCACTTCTTTTATATTTCTATTATGACTTCCATTATCCTTTAAGAGGTTTTTTCTTTTGGCTTTTTTAGCTCACCAACAAAGTTCAATCACCTTGCTACAGAAGTTCCCTCTTAAAAGTATAATTTTTTCATTTCTTTTCTTTATTTTATCTCAGTTTTTGATATGTATAGTTTGCAAGTGGAGCTTTAATAAAGCTCACAGCGGAGCTAAACAACATCCAACATCCAACATACCTTGAAGGTAGCAATCTTTCACGGTTTCTCTTTTCTTTTGAATGTCCTCATTATAAATGATTTTGGTTTTTCTGAGCATTTTTCAAATTAAAAATCAATTTAGTTATTTTGGTAAATGACTTTGGTTTTTCATGAAGCGAAATATAATAGTGTTTATTCGTTTAATTTGGTTTTATCAGAAATGGATTTTTCAAAATGATATTTATAGATGAATTTTTATAGATATTGTGGTCGTGGATTTCAAAAGATTTCATTTCATTTTTTTTTAAATTAGACTGAGCTTCACTGAGTCCACAATCATTATGACTAGTTTATTAATTTTGTTGTTTTACTCATTGAGAATAATATTTTAATATAGAATTTGTATTCAGACTTTGCATGATATCTTTGGAAAGAAAGATTCAAATATATTGTTCTTCATTGTGTATTGAGAAAAGTGAAGTGCAAAGTCCTCAAAAGAAACAAATCCAAAATGTCAACCAAGATTGGTTGAGGATGGAAACAGTTTTGCAGTTTGTATCGTCTGGAGGAAGGCAACTACATTGCTTTTGAGGAAGAGCGAGACAACTTCAACAAGGACATTAAAGTTATTTCACATAATGCATGGTTATTGAATCGAGATTCGAATCATGAATCGTTTTTTAATTTTTTTAATCGTAAATTGAATCTTATTATGAATCGTAAAATACATGATTTTTAGAACTTTTACATTTTTTTATTCTTTACATACCTTCTTATAAAAACATCACATAACATGCCTTTTTTTTTTCAAAACAACACATAATATGCCTTTTTTTTTTCAAAACAGCACATAATATGCTTTTTTTTTTCAAAACTGCATCTATATACTTTTTAGAACTCCTATGTTTCTTTCTCTTTCTTAGCCTACCTACCTTCTTATGGAAACAATACCTAATATGTTTATTATTTTTTTCTTCAAAACTACACCTATATGCTTTTTAGGACTATACCTAATATATATAAAGCTACACCTATATCCTTTTTCAGAACTGTACCAGCTATCTACTCACTTACTTTTTAGAAGTTACAATTACAAGTAAGTTTACTTTTGCAACTTATATTTTAAATGGAAGTAAAGTAAGTAAAAGAGAATTTGAATGAAAGCATGAAATTGCAACTTATATTTTAAATGGAAGTAAAGTAAGCAAAATAAAATTTGAATGAAAGCATGAAAACAGATTTAGAATGAAATCTTGAAAACAGATTTTTGAACAAAAGTATGAAGCAAAGCAAATACACGAACAGAGTTTAACTTTGTAAATCCAGATCTGCTCTCCTCACAAGGTTTTCTTCGTTCAATGTAAGCGTTTTACTCTTCTTCTTCTTATTCTTATTCTTTTTTTAGTTTAACTTTTTTTTTGTTTTCGAGACTTTTCATTTTCCAGTGTGTGGCCCTTCAATCACCATGAATCGTGTACAACGGACATAAATCACGAATCACGATTCAAATGGGACATGAATCACGAATCACGATTCAAATGCGATTTATACGATTCATGGTATGATTCAAGGCATAAAACGACATAGAAATCAATATGTATCATGCAAACTGATTTTTGAAACGTATCGCGATACGTATCGTACGATTCATTCGATTCTAACTACCATGACATAATGTAATTTTTTTTTGAATAAGGACAAATTGTCTTTCAAAATAAAAAATAATTAATTACCTCATCCTACATATAAAATAACAAGTAGGATTTTTTTTCTTCTTCTAAATATAAGAATCTAACAACCAATTTTAAATGTTTTAAATGTTAATCTTTTAGTATCATTAAATTTTGACAAGCATATTGATGAAACATTTGCCTAAATATGATTTGTTGGGTCCTTAATATAAGTAATTTTCATGGATTGAAAAATTCATTCATTGAATTAAATGGTGTTATTAAATACAACTAGTACTTAAAATACGTAATTTTCTCTCTAAAGTAAAATAAAATTTACTTTTTCTTTTCAAATCATTAATTAAAACTAACTAATATTGTTAACTGTAATAGTCTATATAATTTGAGATTTTTTTTCTTTAAATTCTACAATTAAAATTGTTTTTCAGCTCCAAATCCACACGGTCTACAATATATTTCAAAATAAATTTTTTCACGTAAAATTTAATAGAAATATCTTCATATAATTATAAAATAAAGAAAATAAAGCTTCTTCATCATCCCACTTAGAAGTCACATCACATATCAAATCATATGCTAATGTATAAGACACTATCATCACAAATTTAAAAACAAAACAAACACCACAAAAAAAAAAAGAGTAAGCTAAAGAGTTTTTAAAAAATATATATTTATAAATTAAATTTTTATCTCAACCGAACTATACCAAATCATGTTTTTATAATTCATCTCATTCATCACATTGTCATTATCAGATATTTACAATACTCATATCATACATATACTAACTCACATATAAAAACATTGAACTCTCTACTTCTTGAAGACTAGTGCATTAGTTAAACTTAGAGGACCGCACCTGTCATATACCCTTCTATATGTTCCGATCAGTTCTTATTTCAAACTTCAAATACAGTTCCCATATGCACAAGATTAATTCATATGTCCTATTCGGATTAACTCATATTTTAAACCTCAAACATGACCATATGAACCTCCTTCGACTCTCACTAATTGGTAATCTTCATCTATGTGAATCCAATGTATTAGGATACCTCCTTAGATCAAATCTCCAAATAATTCATATCCTAATAATCTCAAGATGTAATGCAAAATCCCCAAGCCAGAGGTACAAAACAGAAGTCGAAACGTCCATGGTAATAGAGGAAATGCTTGGGTTGTAGGATCACTTCACTCAAGCTTCAAGGAGTGACTCTTATATGAATTATGAGATGAATGTGATTTTCAAAAGTTTGTGAAAAACTCAGAAAAGAAAACAGTTAAAGAAAATGAAAGAAATAAAGATAATGCTAGAAATTATAACAACACCTTACGCCACTCAAATCTATGAGATAAGCAAGATGGTGATTCACAACTTGTGACCTAGCTCACAAGATAAGATAACCCAAGAGAAAAACTCTCTACCTACCTTTGATGAGACCTGGGTCACTCCGGGATAAGCAAAGGAGAAACAACATCTTTTGAGATATGTAACACTCAAGATTTTAAAAAAAATCTCTTAATTTCAAATCTGCCAAAATGAGTATAATATATGTCCTCTTATATAGACACAGTGGAAGATGAAGAGACAAGCTCATTCCTCCATAACTCCAAAATAAACATAAAAAACAAATAGAAAGGAAAATTACATTTTTTTTATATTTTTCAGATCACATCATCCTCCCCTCTTCAAGAAAATTCGTCCCTAATTTTAGTTGAGCTAAAAAATATTGCACATAATTAATATTATTTTTAATACTTTGGAACTGAATGTGTTGCACTCACTTTTGATTACACCAACAAATCAAAATAATATTTTGTTTCTTAATTTTTATTTTTTTATTTCTTATCTTATTTTTTATTTTTTATGCAAAATTAATTATTATTTTGATTTTTCCTTTTGAAAAAAAATTAAAATATATAATTTTTCTTGTATTTTTTTTATTTTTTATTTTTGTATACAAAATTAGTTCTTGTTTAAGAATTTTTTTATTTTAAAAAAATAGTATATATTTGTTATTGTATTTTTTATTTTTTGTTGTTTTTTCCATAAAAAATGAGTTTTTTTTAAGGATTCTGTTTATTTTATTTCTTAAAAAAAATAAAATTCAATTATTTTCAAAGAAGCAAATCATCAAGACTAGTTGGAAGAAGTTGATATCCAAGATAACAATAAAAGGAAAACATTGGAGTTATTGATGAGTTGTAATGAAAAAAAAAAAAAAAACAAAGAAA